>Ga0209991_10000981_pt1 | contig 12798 bp, 14 predicted proteins | sample ChitaG_FD_183167 | JGI IMG/M metagenome (GOLD analysis project Ga0209991, IMG submission 183167) | Deep subsurface microbial communities from South Pacific Ocean to uncover new lineages of life (NeLLi) - Chile_00310 metaG (SPAdes)... | ecosystem: Environmental > Aquatic > Marine > Oceanic >...
TTGGGCAGTCTTTCTACTTTCGGTATGTACCGAGCCAGATTACCCATACCGACTTCATTGCCGCCATCCCCTATACCCAGGCTGTTCTTCCCGCCTGAGAAGAGGTAATCAATCCTGGCCGTGTGCTCGGTTATGTCCTCTCCTGCCATGTTCAGATACTTCTGGTTACGATTGAGCCCACACCTCTCTACGGAAACAAGGAGAGATGGTTTGATATCAGCTAAGATGTGTCCGGCAAACCGCCAACTGGAAGCATCGTCGGCTAAGGGGAAATCGATAACCTTATCCTTCCCCACGATGTCACTGGCGAGAAGAGGCATAGTGTGTTTATCCGTAACGTAGATGACGTCAAGGCCGAGTGCATGCAGTGCCCGGCCGATGGCCAGGGCGCCGGGGGGCCCGTCAGTTTCGGGAGCCTGGGCACAGGCGATGTAGAAACCGGTGACGATTATGGCCGGTCCCTGGCTCTGTCTCCCCCTCTCAAGAACGAAAGCAGCCGCATCGTGACAGAAATCGCCAGGAAGATAGTTCCTCAGTGCCGATATGCCCCTGCGGTCGTGGCTCAGGATTATCTCTTCAACTGTCATAACTGCTTACCCCGAACAAGTCCGAATGTCAAAACCCAAATTGCAGAAGCAATCCCAAACCATAGGTGCCAGGACTACAGGTCTTTGTCATTGCGCTGAACGTATTGCTTCAGAGCGTCGATGCTTTTCTCGTATTCTCTCAGCAACCGGTAGGCTTCCTCTTCCGTAACCTGCAAGAACCTCACGCGATCTCCCGGCCGAGCCTGAGCTAGTTTGGGCAAATCAACTGTGCTCACGGTAGCTATCTTGACATACCCGCCAGTGGTCTGCCGGTCGGCCAAGAGAATGATGGGCAGCCCGTCTCCGGGGACCTGGACTGCCCCGGGTGGGATACCATCAGAGACGATGTCCGCCCCCGCTTTGTGCTCTACGGGTGGTCCTTCCAGGCGATAGCCCATGCGGTCGGCCTGAAGTGAAATCGTATACTCTGAGCCCAGGAAGGTGCGGATGCCTGTCTCAGTGAAGTGGTCATCCTGAGGACCGAGGATCGCTCTCAGTTCGTTCTCAGCCTGATACTCGGGAATGTATTGCCGTGGGAGTGTCCTCGACGGGATTTCTACTCGCGCTTGTCCCCTGCGCAGGCGGTCCCCGGAGCGTAACGGCCTCCCCTCAAAACCACCCAGGCGAGACTGAAGATAGGTTGACCGGCTAGCCATCACTTGAGGGACATCTATCCCGCCAGCCACGGCCAGATAGCTCCGGCATCCGTTCCTGGGGTGGCCAAACGAGATAGTATCGCCGGAGCGAACCTTTACTGCCTTCCACATGGGGAGTGGGCGGTTGTTCAGGGCTGGGCTGAGGTCGGCCCCGCTGACAGCCACTGCTGTGTCAGCCAGAACCCGCAGGTGAGGCCCGAGTACCGTTATTTCCAGGCACGCGTCTCCTTCCTCATTGCCCAGTAGCAGATTGGCTACCATCAGCGAGTAGCTATCCATTGCTCCCGAGACAGGCACGCCATATTGCTGATAACCGTGCCGTCCCTTATCCTGGACGGTGGTCAGAAAGCCGGGTTGAATGACCTCAAATGCCTCCACTCTCATCCTCCTCTATAAGCGGAGTCTCTTTCGGCCGGTAGGTCCCTTGTGCCACCTCTTCCCTTATCCGGCTGAATTCCTGAGCAGTTATCGGGACAAATTCCACATAGTCACCCATCTGCAGTAGGGATGGTGGTTCCTTCTCGGGATGGAACAGCTCCACAGGAGTTCTGCCGATGAGCCGCCAGCCTCCCGGGCTCTCCACCGGGTATATTCCCGTCTGGTTTCCAGCTATTCCCACCGACCCGGCCGGTATCCTCGCTCGTGGCGTTGCTAACCTCGGGGTGGCTATACGTGGGGACAATCCCCCCAGATAGGCAAAGCCGGGAGTAAACCCCAGCACATAAATCAGGTACGCTTTTCCGGCATGGAGACGAACTACATCCTCAGGAGACAGCCCGTTATGTTCGGCCACAAACTCCAGGTCGGGCCCATATTCATCCCCGTAGACGGCGGGAACCTCCGTAACCTTTGGCGCCGGGAATTCATCGGCTCCGGTCTTATCGACCAGAAGCTCCAGGGTGGCTCTCAGCTGTTGAGGACTTACGTCGCGTGGCTCATAGCAAACAAGCAGCGACCGATAGGCAGGCACCGTCTCAACGAGCCCTGGCGGCGTGGCCTCTTGTATGGCGAGGTGCAGGCGCCTGACGCGGCGGTTCAACTCCGGGTCAATGGTGTCCCCTAACTCGATGAAGAGCGCCCTGTCTCCGCCTGGGAGAAACCGTGGTCTTTCATAGATCATGGCCTGGCTTCAAGATTCTACTCGCAGAAGGCACCCATGGGCACTATGGTCACGCCGGCTGCTTGCAGTCTCTGTCGCAGTGTTTGGGCCAGGTCTGCCGCTCCCGGAGTATCGCCGTGCAGGCAAATAGTGTCCGCCGTCATCTCGACTTCCTCGCCGTTGATGGCTGTCACCTTCCCTTCAATGACAATCTGCAGAACCCTGGCTACAACCTCATCAACATCGCTAATAACGGCCCCCGGATGATTGCGGGGGACGAGAGTACCGTCCGGGCTCATCGACCGATCGGCAAAGGCTTCGCGGGCCACCCTTAGCCCAAGCTCACGTCCTACCTTTATCCAGAGGGAGCCCGCCATTGCCACCAGAATCAGGTCGGGGTCCACGTCTCTGACAGCCTCAGCAACCGCTCTGGCCAGTTCCTCGTTTCTGACTCCCATGTTATACAGAGCTCCATGGGGTTTGACATGCTGGAGCTTCTTTGTCCTGGTGAAGGCGTGGAGGGCGCCTATCTGATACGTAACATAATCCCCGGCCTCGTCGGGGCTTATCATCATTTCTCTCCGCCCAAAGCCCATAAGGTCGGGGAGGCCGGGATGAGCTCCGATGCCCACACCGGCTGCCTCGGCCAAACGCACCGTCCGCCTCATGTACAGGGGATCGCCGGCATGAAATCCACAGGCGATGTTAGCAGATGATATGTGCGGCATTATCTCTTCATCAGACCCCAGCTTGTAGGCCCCAAAGCCTTCTCCTATATCGCAGTTAATATCTACTTTTCTGTCCATCAGGCTCCTCCCTCGGAAGACAGGCAGCGAGATTGAGTGGCATGGTTCTGCACGGGGCTGCCCGTTATGAAGCAGCCAGTTCTTCATCCCGAACATCGGTAATGAACATGTGCCCGGGTGAATGAGTTATCATCAACCGCGGCCTGGATCTCAGCGCTACGGCCTGGGCGGTAACACCGCAGGCCCAGAACACGGGAACCTCGTCCTCCTTGATTTCCACATAGTCACCATAGTCCGGATGCTTAATGCTCCTAATACCCATCTTCGCCGGATCGCCTATGTGCAGGGGAGCGCCGTGCGCCATGGGAAACCGGGACGTTATCTGAACGCATCTTACAACCTTTGATTCGTGAATGGGTCTCATACTCACAACAATGGGCCCCGAGAACATACCCGCTGGCCTGGCCTCGATGCTGGTCACATACATGGCCACGTTCTTACCCTGCTCGATGTGCCGCAGTGGTATCCCCGCTCCTATCAGGGCTGCCTCGAACGTAAAACTGCAACCGAGTAGAAAACACACCAAATCATCATCCCAGTAACCGGTAACATCTCTCTCCTCTGCCACCAGTTCGCCATCTCGATAGATCCTGTATAAGGGAATGTCTACCCTGAGGTCTGCCCCTCGGGCCGTCAGAGAGGGTTCGTATCTCCCCGATTCCACCACTTCAAGAACCGGGCACGGTCCAGGATTGCGCTGACAGAAGAGGAAGAAGTCGAAGGCCAGGTCTTCAGGGAGTACGACTAGATTTGCCTGGGCATAGCCCGGGGTCAAACCTGCCGTGGGCCGGGTTAGTTCCCCTCGCCGAATAAGCGCCCTTACTTCCGCAGAGCTTCCAGACATAAGGTCGTTCAGAGTATAGCCTCTCCTTGTCTCCCTGTCGCTTTGTTGCAGCACTGGTATAATACTACACCATACCTCTATCAACAATAGGGCAGCCTGAGCATGTCTATGCCGGTAATTGTCCGATAGCACCGTCAGCCACGGCATCACGTATAGCCTGGACCAGGGCGTCGACTGTCTTCTCGATATCATCTTTCGTGTGAGCCATTGACAGTATGAACACTCTCCCCTGGTGCGTGTGGATCCCATGATGAAGAAGGTACAGGCCCAGTTTGTGCTTCTCGTCGCTCCCGGCCAACATCTTCTTGATGCCCCTGGTGGGCGGATTGCCGGCATCGTCCACTTCGAAGTCAGCCGGGCCGAAGTAGGTATGGATAATAGACCGACCGTAGAGACGCCAATTATAGCCCGATTCTTGCAGTGCCTTATTACCAGTCTGCTGCAAGTAAGCCCCCATTTCGTTGACCTGCTTCTGAACCGAACCGTCCTTGAGGAGCTTGCAGGCAGCAATACCAGCAGCACACACGATAGGCATCGCATTCCAGGTGCCGGAGTGAGGAATCCACCTCTCAGGAGGGGGCTTGGGGGATAACATGGCCATGACGTCGGCCCGACCGGTTAAGACCCCGGCCGGCATTCCGCCCGCCACGCTCTTACCGAAGGTAGTCAAGTCGGGCTTTAACCTCATGAAGCCACCCCAGCCAGCGGGCCCATCACGGAAGCCGGTGACCACCTCGTCCAGAAGCCAGATGGTGCCATACTTCCTAGCCAGGGGGCCCACGGCCCGAATGAAATCAGGTTCCCAGGGAACCTGGCCTGCCATGTGGGCACCGCCGCCCTCGGTGAGGACTATGGCATATTGCTTGGTGGCCAACTCCGCTTCCAGCATTCTGAGGTCATGCATGGGTATTTCCTTAAGCTCCGCGTTAACCGCGCCCGGCGCACGAGGAGTTACTAACTGATCGGCCCAGCCATGGAAGTTATCTTCGAACTTGAGGATTCTTGTTCTGCCGGTAAAGGCCCGGGCAATCCTTATCCCCATCATGTTTGCTTCCTGCCCGCACGCGAAAAACTCCACCCTGTCTGCGGTTGGTACCATGCTCTTTATCAGCTCCGCCCACTCAATTTCCAGTTCGTGGGAGGCGCTATAAAGGGTTCCCTTGATTGCCTGGTCATGTATTGCCTTCACTATAGCCGGGTGGCCGTGGCCCAGTATCAGGGCGCCATGCCCGTTTCGAAACTCGATGTATTCATGGCCATCTACGTCCCAAATCCTTGAGCCTTGAGCGTGAGTCATATAAGGACCGAAGGGATCCCAGATACGAGCGACGTGGGTGACCCCTTTAGCGGCGAAGTGGTTCAACGCCCTTTCGTGCAACTCTCTTGATTTCGGATGCGATTTGACGAATTCGTCGACGACAGCCATTTTCCCCCTTATGTCATTAGTTTAGTTAGTCACAGAGGTCTTGTCAAAAGGTGAGGGCAACCTGGAGCAAGGTCGTGTCTAGAAATCTGATGAGGAGCGAGTAGAAGTAGAGAATGCCTCCTCGTAAGCGAGGAAGTGTCCGTTGCCGGAAGGTGTCGGGACGAAGGGAGACGTCAATGAACTCATGGACACCTTGAGGAATCCGCTTCGCTCGTTGTCCGTGGGCACTTACGGATACTGACTAAGTTGAAAGCCAGAGTACATCGCCACATAGGCCGGGATCATGACGCCGCGAGGTGAATATGGCAAACTCGTTCTTTTCCTTCTTTAGCACGGTGGCATCACCATGGCCAGGGTACACCAGAGTATCGTCCGGCAGCACAAGAATCTTCTCAGCTGTAGATCTGACTATCTGTTCAAAAGCGGCTGGAGAGCCTGTCCCGCCCGGCCCACCGGGGAACATGGTATCGCCTGATATCAGGTAACGACCGATCCTGAAGCACAGACTGCCTGGCGTGTGACCCGGCGTATGAAGTATCGCAAATGTGAGGTCACCCAGCGATAGTGTATCGCCGTCACTCAACAACATCTCTGGTGGCGACTCCAGGTTTGCAGCGTCTGATGCATGGGCGGCCAGGGGAATCTTCAGCTCAGACCGTAGTTGAGCAAGGGCAGCGATATGATCGAAGTGACTGTGGGTCAACAATATATACCGAGGCGTGGTATTCCTTAATGTGTCTACGATGATGGGTGCCTCCGCCGGCGCATCTATCAGCGCGCTGTCTTGTGTTTTTCGACAGGTTACAATGTAGGAATTGGTTCCAAAGGGGCCCAGCTCAAGCCTCACAATCCGGATTGCATTATCTTCGGCTACGATTGTCATTATCCCAGGCCACGTTCGGTCGTTATTGCCCCCAATACTCCGTTAACTAACCGGGGCGAAGAATCGCTTCCGAATTCCTTGGCTAACTCTATGGCCTCATTTATGGCTACCTTGAGCGGAGTCTTGTCAGCTGGGGTTCTATCGTGGAATAGAATCTCAAAAAGAGCCAGTCGCAGAATGTTCCTGTCGATGATGGGCATGTGTTCTGCGGGAAAGGTAGTGGCAGATTTCTTGATAAGAGCATCAAGCTCAGATTTATGCTGGAGCACTCCTCTGACAAGCTCTTCGCTGAAGCTAAGCGCCTGTTGAGGCAACTTCTCCTCTGTGGTCAGATGGGCTAAGGCTTTCTCTGCCTTGTGCTTGGTACAATCAAGCTCATAAAGCGCCTGGAGAGCAGCGATTCTTGCCTTTCGCCTGATGCCGGCCATTAGCTAATCGGTCCCTCTTCACATGCCAGCTGCGCTATATCCTCAACTCCTGATACATTGACGGTCTGGAGGTCTGAGTTGATGCGCCTGATCAGGCCGCTGAGCACTCTCCCGGGACCTATCTCATAGAAGATGGTTACGCCATTATGCATCATATACTCCACCGACCCTTGCCACTGGATGCAATTACGAAGTTGCTTCACAAGTTCTTCTCTTACGGAATCGATGCTTGTCAACGGTCGGGCGGTCACATTGGATATCACGGGAATGACTGGTGGCTGAAACTTGAAGCTGGACACGATGTTACTGAATTCAGCTATGACTGGCTCCATCAAGGCCGAATGAAAAGCCCCGCTAACCTTCAGAGGAATAAGAGCACGAGCACCTCTTGCCTTCGCCAGTTTATCGGCTTCGGCCAGGGCCTGGGTGGCACCACTGAGCACGATCTGCCCGGGGCAGTTCATATTGGAGATTTCGACTTCGCTGTGGATGCTTATGTCTTTCACTGTTTCTTCATCGAGACCTATTACAGCCAGCATGCTCCCGGGGCGTTCTAGCCCGGCTTCGTACATCAGCCTGCCTCTTTCTCTGACAAGCAAGACGGCGTCGGCCAGGCTGAGCACACCGGCGACAACAAGAGCGGTGTACTCTCCCAAACTGTGACCGGCAACAAAAGCGGGAGAAGGGAAATCAGCTATGGCTGTCTCTTCAAGAGCTTTAAGGCAGGCAACGCTGAGGACCAGTATCGCTGGCTGCACGTTGTGCGTCTTCGTTAGTTCATCCGCCGGACCTTCGAAGCATAAACGGGACAGAGAGAAGCCCAAGGAAGCATCAGCTTCATCAAAGACTGTCCTAGCTGAAGGATAGCGGTCATATAAATCCTGGCCCATGCCGGTGTTTTGTGAGCCCTGCCCCGGGAAAACATAAGCTGCCCTTGATAACTCGGCCATCCTGCTTTACTTTTTCTTGGAGGGCTTGACCTCAATCGCCTCTCTGTCACCGTACCAGCCGCAGTTAGGACAAACACGGTGAGATAACTTGGGGCCGTGGCAATGCGGGCACGCATCGATAGCAGGCGGAGTCGGCTGAAGGTGGCTGCGCCTCTTCCCCTGCCGTGACTTAGAGGTTTTCTTCTTAGGTAACGCCATATGAATTCATCTCCTTTATTCCTGAGCAATCAGGACGACACAATGGTTTCATGGGCAGATTCAACAGAGCATATTGCCGTATTAGCTCGCCCAGGTCAAGTATGTTCTTGTTGTCAATGGTAAACTCATCCGACTTTTCCTCTAACGATAGCGGCAGACCACTACATACGTCGATTGCGGGAAGAAATTCCTCCTCCGCAGTGAAATCTAGATGGTATGAGAATGTATTGAGGCAGCGGCTACATGCGAGTTCTACCTCAACGGCTAATGCGCCTTGAATCAGAATACCCCGACTGGTATGAATCAGCTTCACGCTTCCTTTCACAGGACCTTCAACTTCCTCATGAATTGTCGCATCTATGACATAGCTGCGACTGGAGCCGACGGGCTCTTTCAGCAGTTGAGCCACATTCACCAGAGTCCTGAGAAGCTCGCCTTCAATCTTGTCCATCTGTCTGAGCCTGGAAATCGAACCAGGTACAAAGTATAATAGCTATTAGCAGGAGGTTCAAGTATCGGAGATGGAAAAGCCAAAGCTGAAGGCAAAAGATGCTGTCGAACTGCAAAGGCAACAGCTTGTCCAGCTGAGCCTGAGCATCCATGACAACCCTGAGTTGGGATTCGAGGAGGAGAAAGCGTCGGCCTGGCTTACCGACTATCTTGAAGGGTGTGGATTTCAGGTGGAACGAGGCATTGCCGGCCTGGCTACGGCCTTTCGGGCAACGTATGGTCGGGGGAGCCCGAGGATTGCCTTGCTTGCCGAATATGATGCTTTACCCAAAATCGGGCATGGCTGCGGGCATAACATAATAGGCGTTTCTGCCGTCGGTGCCGGTGTGGCCAGCAAATCCATCATTGACCAGTTAGGAGGCAGTATTCTGGTGGTGGGCACTCCTGGAGAGGAAGGTTTGGGTGGCAAGATAGACATGGTGAAGGCAGGAGCCTTTGATGGAATAGATGTGGCTATGATAATACATCCCAATAATCTGAACATGGTAACGATACAGGCACTTGCCGCCAGCACCCTGGAGGTCGAATTCTTTGGCCTGCCAGCTCACGCTGCCGGTCAACCTCATAAGGGTATTAACGCCCTGGAAGCCATGGTCATAGCTTTTACCTCCATAAACTCGTTACGCCAGCACATCAGAGAAGAGGCGCGTGTTCATGGCATAATCACCGATGGCGGGGAAGCACCCAACATAGTGCCTGCTCACAGCGCCGCAACATTCCTGATACGTGCTCCGGAGAACGAGTACCTTGATGAGTTGAAGGGCAAAATCCTGAACTGCTTCACAGGAGCTTCTATAGCGAGCGGAGCAAGACTGGAGTATCGCTGGAGAGATACGACTTATGCCCCGATGAAGAACAATGTAACCCTGGCTCAGTTATTCGGTCAGAATTTGGAATCGCTGGGGCGACAGGTAGTACCCTTCGACCCCCGTTTTGGCTTTGGGAGCACGGACATGGGAAATGTCAGTCAACTGCTGCCGAGCATACATCCTATGATAGCTATAGCCTCGCCCGGCGTATCGATACATACGCCGGAGTTTGCGGCGGCAGCCGCCTCGGAGGCGGGACACGAAGGCTTGATGGACGCGGCCAAGGCAATGGCTATGACCGTGGCTGATATCCTGCAGCCAGGGACACTTGATAAGATCAGACAGGAGTTCCATCGCAGCTAGAAGAAGTATCCCCGACCGAGAGGCAGAAGTCGATGGTATAATCAGTGTGCTGCTTATCCGACCTAATTGAGATTGCTTGACTCTCTGTTGCCAGCATGGCTCTGGCCCGGCGGAGAGAGCCGTATCAATGCCGGAAGAGAGCTGCGGCAGGTTAAGGGCTATGGACAAGAACTACGAGGTGACCATCATCGGTGGCGGACCGGCAGGGCTCACCGCTGGGCTATACTGCTCCCGCTCGAGGCTTAACACTTTGCTTGTCGAAAGAGGGATACTCGGCGGGCAGATAATCAACGCTGAGCGAGTGGAGAACTACCCGGGCTTTCCCACGGGTATTCCGGGCATTGAGTTAGGACAGCTTATCTATGAGCAAGCCACTAGCTATGGACTGGAGACCTTACTTGCCGATGTCACCGGAGCGGTGCCCGGCCGGAGAAATCATCTGGTCCGCACCGGGGAAGGCGATCTTACGGCTGAGTCGATAATCGTTGCCTCCGGCTCTCAATTCCGCAAACTGGGCGTGCCCGGCGAAGACAGATATGTAGGCAAGGGAGTTTCCTATTGCGCTACCTGTGACGGCCCTTTGTTCAAGGATAAAGCGGTAGCCGTAGTAGGTGGCGGCGATGCTGCCATCACCGAGGCTCTCTACTTAAGCAGGTTTGCTTCCTCCGTCAAGGTCATCCACCGTCGTGGCCAGCTTCGAGCCAGCAGGATAATTCAGGAGAAAGCTCTTATCGAACCAAAGATAGAGCTTATCTGGGACACCATTGTGACCGGAATTGAAGGCGATGGCGTAGTGAGGCAGATTAGTCTAAAGAATACCAAAGATGCTAGAATATCAGTATTACAGCTCGAGGGCGTTTTTGTCGCTATCGGCTCGGTGCCCAATAGTGCTGTGTGGCAGGGAGTGCTGCCTTTGGACGAAGGGGGCTACATAATCACCAACGAGGTGATGGAAACAGGGATTCCGGGAGTATTTGCCGCTGGAGACGTCCGTCGTAATTCAGCCAGACAGGCGATAACTGCTGCTGGGGATGGCGCTACTGCCGCTGTGTCGGCAGAGAGGTTCTTGTCATCCTGAGCGAAGCGAGGAGTTTTATGAAAGTTGTCTTATTGGAGAACATCCCCGGGAGGGGAAGAGCTGGAGAGATAAAGGAAGTGAGCACAGGCTTTGCCAGGAATTTCCTTCTGCCTCGCGGTCTGGCTGTGGTGGCCACAGCCGCGGTCATTAAAGAAACGGAGGCCAGACTCGAGAAGGAACGCAGAGCAGAAAGCATCGATCGGGATCAGTTGGCTGAACTGGCTCAGCAGATTGAAGGTAAGGAGATTCACTTCAAGGCCCGTACGGGAGCCGGAGACCGCCTGTTCGGCTCCGTCACCGGTTCCGATATAGCTGAGAAGTTGAGTCAGGTTGCCGGCGCCGTCATTGATAAGAAGAGGATAGAGATAGAGAAACCTCTCCGCCGGGCAGGCAGCCATGAGGTAATCGTCAGGTTGGCGGGCGACATCAAACCGAAGATCACCGTTGTTATCGAGGAGGAGCAAGACTAGGTATGGCAGAGGGAAAAGTCCCGCCCCACGATATAGAGGCTGAGGAGGCAGTAATCGGGTCGCTGCTGATTGACCCTGACGCAATACTGAAAGTCTCCACATCCCTCAAGGCCGAGGATTTCCTCTCCGAAACGAATCGGATGATTTACCAGGCTTGTCTCTCTATCTACCAACGTCCTAATGAGGCCATAAACCAGATTACGGTGGCTCATGAGCTGATGCGTCAGAACAACTTGGAGCAAATTGGTGGTGCCGCCTTCTTAAGCCATTTGATAAGTAATGTGCCCACATCGCTCCATGTTGAATATTATGCTCAAATAGTATCCGATACAGCAGTGATGCGACGGTTGATCTCCGCCGCCAGGCAGATTGAGGCCCTTGGCTACGAAGCCGGCCCAGATGTTGAGGCCAGCCTCAATGACGCCGAAGATATCCTGTTCAAAGTGCGAGCCAGGCAGGGTCTTCGAGGCCTTGTTCCGATTCGTGAGGCTCTAGGTCAATATTTCGAGGAAGCTGGGCAGCCTGCTGTGCTCAGAGAAGGGGAAGTACCTCATATTCTAACCGGCTTTGCCGCCTTGGACGATTCCTTAGGAGGGTTGCACAGGACTGACTTAATCGTTCTAGCGGCCAAGACTAGCCTGGGTAAGACTAGTTTAGCGCTAAGCGTTGCCAGGAATGCCGGTATTAACCAAAGGGCTTGTATTGCGCTATTCAGTTTGGAGATGTCTCGAGAGGCAGTGATCCAGAGGTTTCTCGGTAGTGAATCGGGGGTGGATTCTAAGCGCATAAGATTGGGACATTTTAGTGAGCAGGATGAGATAAGAATCATGGAAGCCAGCGGCATCCTATCCGAGGCACCCATCTATGTTGATGACTCCCCTATGCTTCGGGTCGTAGATATAAGGAGCAAGGCACGGCGCCTTCACTTCGAACGCGGCATCGACCTGATTATCGTCGATTATCTGCAACTGATACAAGGCAACGGTAGGAATGAGACTCGAGTCCAGGAGATCAGTAACATAACTCGTGCCTTAAAAACTCTAGCCCGGGAGCTTAATGTGCCTATCCTAGCCCTATCGCAACTCAGTCGGGCTGTAGAAGCGCGTCCCTCCCATATACCTCAGCTTTCTGATCTGCGCGAATCAGGCAGCATTGAGCAGGATGCTGATGTGGTTATTTTCATTCACCGGGAAGATATGATCTATTCTCCCGAGGATTGGAGTAAGGTGCATGATATTGAAAGGGAACCTTATCCCCGCGGCATCGCGGATATCATCATAGCCAAACATCGCAATGGTCCTTTAGGACAGCTTAAGCTACGATTCGTGGGTAGGATCGCCAAGTTTACTAATCTAGAGGCCGAGTTGATTCCTGCCTCATGAAGGTAAAGACATGCCGAACCGGCGATTATCGAAGTCTCAGGCGAGAACAGAGTCTATCTCCTTGCCCGGCTCTTTCTTCACCGAGACGATGTCTAGGATTCAGAACGTCGCTGAGCTTAAGGTAGTGTTATATGCGGCCTATCTTATCCAGCGAAAGCAAGACCTACCGCATCCCGATATTATCGGGGTTACGTACAAAGAGCTGAAAGCTGAAAGCTGTCAACTGTCGGCTGGACTAGACGAGGAAAAACTGCGCCAGGCCCTGGCCTCGGCCGTCGAGCATGGCGCCCTGTTACACTCGACTGTGGA
>Ga0209991_10000982_pt1 | contig 12794 bp, 9 predicted proteins | sample ChitaG_FD_183167 | JGI IMG/M metagenome (GOLD analysis project Ga0209991, IMG submission 183167) | Deep subsurface microbial communities from South Pacific Ocean to uncover new lineages of life (NeLLi) - Chile_00310 metaG (SPAdes)... | ecosystem: Environmental > Aquatic > Marine > Oceanic >...
TACATTAGTCGAACTTAAGCTTATTATCGTTAAATAATTTCCAGCAGGTATCCACTACTTCAGGGGCATAAAGTGTACCTTTAAACTTTGTTATTTCTCTCAAAGCTGTGCTTATGCCGAGAGCAGGACGGTAAGGCCGGTGAGAAGACATAGCCTCAACAACATCAGCAACGGCTAAGACCTGCGCTTCAGGAAGAATCTCCTCGCCTGATATACCCTCGGGATATCCGGACCCATCCATTCTCTCATGGTGCTGAAGTACAATCTGGGCAACCGGGTAGGGAAACTCGATGGACTTCAAGATGTCATAGCCTACCTGAGGATGCATTTTGATCATAACAAATTCAATTTCAGATAAATGGGTGGGCTTGATGAGGATCTCAGTGGGGATTTGTATCTTGCCTACGTCATGAACAAGTCCGGCCAATCGAAGTCCGTTAACCTGTTCTTTTGAGAATCCCATCTCCTCAGCTATGGCGCATGCCATATGCGTCACTCTCTTCTGATGGCCCGCCGTGTAGGGATCTCTCCTTTCAAGTGCTGATACCAGGGCATTAATCGTCTCTTCAAAGGTATGTTGTAGCTTTTCTAAGCTCTTTTTAAGTTCTTCCTCTGCTTTTTTGCGAACAGTGATGTCTCTCAAAATTCCTATCTCTTTGACATCTCCCTTTTTTCCTATGATTACAGTGTTTGCCTCGACTATTTTAACAACTTTACCCTTTGATATAATCCTGAATTCATTCCCGGGCGGCACCTCTTTCCCTGCTTTCCGTGCCGTTTCCCTTTCCTGGATCAACTCTATGTCATCCGGATGAACTGTGTCCCAGAAATTGAATTTCTCGCTGTATAAATCCTCTTTATTCCAGCCGGTAAGTTTTTCATAGGCCGGATTAACGTATAAAAACTCATTTTTTGTACTTATATAGATAGCATCATATGCATTCTCTGCCAGGCTGCGGTATTTCTCCTCGCTCTCTTTGAGCATGTTTCCCAGCTTGTGCTTGTATAAAGCCATCTCAATGGTTGTATGCAGGTCCCTGTCCTCGAATGGCTTTAAAATATAACCATATGGCTCGGTCTTTTTTGCTCTTTCTATAGTTTTATTGTCAGCGTAAGCGGTTAGGTATACAACCGGGATATTAAGCCGGGAGCGTATTATTTTAGCCGCTTCAATGCCGTTCATTGTATTCTCAAGGACAATATCCATAAGTACCAAATCTGGTTGCAGCTTTTCGGCTTTTTTTACAGCATCCTCTCCGGAGAATGTTATTCCGCAAACATCATATCCAAGCCTCTCCACACTCATTTTTATATCCTCACCAACAACCCGTTCATCTTCTACGATTAAAATTTGTTTTTTCTTCATTTGCCCATCCTAAGTCTTATTTTAAAGCTTGTTCCCTTCTTTCTATCCAGTTTGATGTCGCCATGAAGCTGGTCCTCGGCTAAAATGTTAACAAGATGCAGACCCAGTGACTCAGTGTTTTTGAAGTCTATCTTTTCCGGTATGCCCACCCCGTTATCACTTACGATAAGTTCCATTTCTTTTTTATTCAGTAAGCGCATGGCAATTTTGATCTCACCCTTTTTGTTGTCTGGAAAGGCATGTTTCAGAGAATTTGATACAAGTTCATTTATAATTAAGCTGCAGGGGATTGCCGTATTAATATCCAGGAAAACATCTTTGATATCTATACTTAATTTAATGGTTTCCGTACTTGTTTTATATGAAGTGAACAGATGAGTTGCCAGCATTTGAGCATATTCGGTAAAATTTACCCGGGCGAAGTCCTTAGATTGGTAAAGTCTTTCATGGATGAGTGCCATTGATTTGACACGGTTCTGGCAGCTCTTGAATATCTCGAGCGCCTGTTTATCCTTGGTTTTTCCGGCTTGAAGGTTGAAGAGGCTTGAAATTATTTGCATATTATTCTTAACCCGGTGATGAACCTCCTGCAGTAGAATTTCTTTCTCTTTGAGTGATGCCTTGATCTGCTCCTCTGCTCGCTTGCTCTCCTCCTCAAGTTCTATATGATGCAGGGCATAAGCGATATCACCGGTTACTTCTTCAAATAAGCTATGTTCTTCCTTTCCTGAAAGGTAATCAATGGGCAAGGAAACAGTCACTGTCCCGTAGATCTTTCCATTATGTTCCAACCGGGAGCTAAACACCCCTCTTTCTTTGTGGATGTCCCGCAAGTAGCAGTCACTGCAGGTTGAAGCTGGATCCTTTACAGTCAAGATGCCAGGCTTCGCCAGCACTCTTTGCATGCAGTTCGATAACTCGCCAAGCTTCAGCCTTTCAGCCAATGGTAAGAAAGCTTTGCCCAAACCGGCCTCGGCCGCAGTCACCAGACTGCGGGACTCATCTACAAGAGCGATCCACGCGCTGTAAAAACCGCGATTCTTGATGAAATTCCTGCAGGCATTCTGAATCAAACGGTCTCGGTCTCTTTCTCTGACGATGAGTTGGTTCACACTACGGACGGCATACAACACAAGGTTGAGGTGTTCTATTTTCTTCTCTGCCTGCTTACGTACGGTGATTTCTCTTTCCAGGTCCAGCATCTTCTTCTCCAGCTTATTAACCAGCCGCTCGCTGTAGAGCTTGAAGACCTCTTCCTCTTCTTCAAAAGCCGGCTTCCTGGGCTCAAATTTGCCCTCTTCCATATCTCTAATCACACCTTGAATGATCTTTATGAACTCCTCCGGCTCCATGGGCTTTAGAATGTACTTGTTTGCTCCCAGCTTTGAGGCGAGTTTTTCATCTCTTTCATCTTTATATGTTGCTGTGTAAAAAATAAAAGGGATATTCTTCAGTTCGTCTTTTCCCTTCACCTCCTTGCAGAGCTTAAAGCCATCCATTATTGGCATGAGGACATCGGAAACGATAATGTCAATGCTTTCAGTGCAGAGCTTTTCAAGGGCTTCTGCGCCATTTCCAGCCGATACGACCTCGTAACCGCGTCCTTTTAGCAAAGTTTCCAGTAGATAAAGGTTTTCTTTAATATCGTCCACTATAAGGATTCTCATTTTCTCCTCCTCGTCCGGCTAGCGGGACAAACTTTCAAGTTGCTTCTTAATTCCGTTAGAGATATTTCTAATCTCTAAAAGGGCACATACTTTTCAATCTCGGCCATGAAGGTCTCAGGGTTGATTGGCTTCTCGATGTAGCCGGTGCAGCCTGCTGCTAAGGCTTTCTCCCTGTCACCGGCCATGGCGTAGGACGTTAGAGCGATAATGGGAATGTCGCTTCCTACCTCAGATGCTCTTATCCTTTTCGTGACCTCCAGGCCATTGATGTCCGGGAGTTGAATATCCATGATTATCAAATCCGGCTTCTTTTTGACTGCCAATTCCACGCCTTTGGTGCCGTCCATCGCCTCGATCACCTTGTACCCGCTTTTCTTAAGCATGAACCTGATTAAATAGAGATTGGCCTCGTTGTCCTCAACCACCAGAATCTTTTTCATCACGTTAGACTTCCTCTTAAAAGATTTTTTATATAAAATTTGCCTGTTCTTTTGCTTATCATAACATATGTGTAGTGCCAAAGAGGTCTAACGAGATTCATGTACTCACCTCTTTAGATTCCAATGGCAATGTGAATGTAAACTCGCTGCCCTTCCCAAACTCGCTCTCGGCCCTGATCTCACCGCCAAGGAGGTCCGTTAACTTTTTTGAGAGGTAGAGCCCAAGCCCAGTGCCCTCTTGGAATTGCCTGCCCTCATCACGGATCTGGCTGAACGCCTTGAACAACTTATCCATATCCTCTTTTTTTATCCCAATGCCTGTGTCTCTGACAGAAATCTCTACACTCCTGTCTTCTTTCACAACCTTTATCTCTATCTCTCCTCTATCTGTAAACTTTATGGCGTTGTTCACTAGATTTTCGAGGATCTTTTTTGTCCTTCGCTTGCTGCTTTTGATTGACAACCTCTTAGGCATCTTGAAGGTCAGGTTGAGGTCCTTTTCGGCTGCGGCAACCTTGAAGGAGTCATTCACCTCCTTCATAAGACTTGAGAGATCGAACTTATCGATGAAAAGTTCTATCATGCCTGCCTCTATCTTGCTTAGATCGATTATATCGTTTATCAGCTCTAAAAGATGATTGGCGCTGTTCTTCACCATGGTGAGCTGTTTTTTCTGTTCCTCATTTATATCTCCGGTCACGCCCTGCAATATTATGCCCGTGAAGCCGATTATGGAGTTCAGCGGCGTCCTCAGTTCGTGGCTCATGCTGGCGATGAACATGCTCTTCAGCCGGTCCAGTTCTTTAAGCTGGATGTTTGCCCGCTCGAGTTCTGCGGTCTTTTTTTGCAGTTCACCCGTTCGCGCTTTGACCAGCTCTTCCAGATGCTCGCGTAATTTTTTCAATTCCTTCTCTGCCTGCTTGCGGTTTGTAATGTCTTCAATAATTTCCACGGCTGCAGTAACTTTCCCCTTCTCATCTCTTATAGGAGATGAAATAATTCGAGAGTGTTTTATTTTCTGGCCCAATGTTGTATCCGTAAATACTTCATGGACGTTGCCATCGCTAAGGGTTTTATGAGTTGGGCAATAACTGCATATCTCATTTCCAGGAGGTGTTTGAAAGACTTTGTAACAGATCGGCTTCTGTGAAACATCCACATCGGGAAACCATTTTTTCATTTGACGGTTCAGAAGCAAAACTTCCATAGCAGGACTTATCAGGCTTACCCCAAATTCAACATTATCAATGACGCTCTTGAAGCGAGCCTCTGATTCTCTAAGCGCCCTGTTTCCTTTCTCGAGTTCCTTAACCTTTTTGTCAAGCTTCTCCCTAAGGCTTTTCTCATACATCCTGAATAATTCAGGTTTCCCTTCTACAGGCTTTTCAGGTATTACTAGTTTCTTCTCTTTGTATTCCTGAATAACCTCCTTTATTATATTTAGGAATTCAGCCCTCTCAATTGGCTTAAGAATATAGCGAGATGCCCCCAAACTTATGGCAAGCCTTTCATCCTTTGGGTCCACATAGGTTGCCGTGTAGAAGATAAAGGGGATTTTCCTCAACTGTTTATCCTCTTTTACCAAACGGCAGAGCTCAAAACCATCCATCTCGGGCATAAGGATGTCTGATACAATCATATCAGGTGGAGATTCCTTTGCCATCCTCAGGGCCTCTGACCCATTGGAGGCAGCTTCGACTGAGTATCCGTCGGATTCAAGGGTCTTCTTGAGTATTATCCTTGCATCTTCAATGTCATCCGCGATGAGTATCTTCACAGCTCTTCTCCTATTATCTCCTTTATCTGGCTAATGACAGTAATAGGGTCGATGGGTTTTTCTATATACCCGCTACAGCCCGCTGCCAGGAGTTTTTCCCTGTCCCCGCTCATTGCATAGGATGTCATGGCAATGATAGGGATCTCCACATTTATCTTCGACCTGCGTATCTCTCTCAGCACTTCAATGCCGTCCATGTCAGGGAGCTGGATATCAAGTATAATAAAATCCGGCCTTTCCTTTGTTGCAAGCTCTATACCCATTTTACCGTTTTCAGCCCTGATAGTGCTGTAGCCATTTTTCTCCAGGATGAATGTTATAAGTTTCATGTTGTCTTCATTGTCTTCTATCACAAGAGCTTTTTTCATCTTATATCTCCTCTTAAATTAAAACTCATTTTCTATTTCTCATCTCTAATTTCTTTGGGTACTTCAAGCATAAATGTGCTGCCCTTTCCATAACTGCTTTCGACAGATACTAAGCCCTTGAGCATCTCGGTTGCAAGTTTTTTTGTCAAGTATAGCCCAAGCCCTGTGCCCAGGGTTGTGAACCTAAGAGGCGAATCAAGCCTTACAAAAGAGTTAAAGAGCTTAGTCATGTCCTCTTTCTTTATACCAATTCCTGAGTCTTTCACTGTAATTTTCACTGTTCCGTCGATTTCTTCAGCGGCAATCCTGATATTCCCTTTTTCTGTGAATTTGACGGCATTGCTTAAATAGTTAAGGACGCACTGAAGGAGTCTTTTTCTATCAGTCTTTAGTCGTAGGCCTTGAGGTATTATAATTTCAAGGTCAAGCCTTTTATCATCAATTTGGGTCTTAATGCTTGATACGGCTTCTTCAATCACTCCTTCGAGCTGGAATTCTTCCGTATAGACTTCAACTTTTCCGGCCTCGATCTTTGAGATATCTATTACATCACTGATGAGGGCGAGGAGGTGTTTTGCTGAACCATAAACCCTCTGGAGCTGGTCTTTCTGCTCGGCGTTAATCTCACCCGCCAAGCCCTGGAGGATGAGTCCTGTAAATCCGATTATTGAGTTAAGAGGAGTGCGAAGTTCGTGTGACATCGATGCGATAAACATCGATTTAAGGCGGTCCAGTTCTTTAAGACGGATGTTTGCTTCAGCCAACTCTTTTGATCGTTCTTTCAGTGCCTTTTCTGCCTTCTTGAGCTTGGTGATGTCTCGATAGATGCCGTAGATAGCTATTAGCTTACCATCAACTATGATTGGCGACGCTAGAAGTGATACATTGAGCAATGTGCCATCCTTGCGTCGGCGCACACTCTCAAAGACAATTTTCTCGCCTTCTGCCACTTTTTTCGTGACTGAGACAGCCTCGTCATAGTACTCTTTGGACGCAATGAGATCGTCTAAAAATGCCCCAATTGCTTCATCAATCGTATATCCGAATAACCTGATGAACTCACTATTTAAACGAAGTACTCTCCCATCTTTACCAGTCACTACAATTGCTTCTTGGGCGCTTTCAAATAATTGGTCAATATATGCTTTCTCGGTTCTTAAGTTCCTCTCTATCGCTGTACGTATTGTAATTTCATTTTCCAATGCTATGGTTTTTTCTTCCAGTTCGCCTGTACGCTCCTTGACCAACTCTTCCAGGTGTTCTCGGTGTTTCCTCAATTCTTCCTCTACCTTTTTACGCTCGGTGATATCGCGTACTGTGGCTTGAATCACTTTTCTACCTTCTATTTCCATAGTAGTCAACAACACCTCGGCTGGGAAAACTTCACCGTTACTTCGGCGGTGAGTCCACTCAAAAAAACAACTCCCTTCACGGAGGGCTTTAGCAATTCGTTCGTCAGCGGTCAGACGGGAATCTTTACCATCGGTCTGCTTAGGAGGAGAAACCTCACTTGGATGCTTACCTAAGAACTCCTCACGGGTAGCGTAACCGAAAATCCTCAAAGTGGCATTATTGCAGTCAAGAAACTCATTTTCATCAAGCAATATCATTGCATCATACGAGGATTCGAAGACTTTGCGGAATTTCTCTTCGCTCTCACGAAGCGCTAGCTCTGCTTTATCTCTTTCATGCTTACGCATTTGAATCTGTTCCATCATTTCATTAAAACCATCGTATAGAGCGCCGATTTCATCATCCCCTTTCTTTTCGACACGGACTGAGAAATCTGCCTTTTCAGAGACTTCTTTGGTCACATTAGCAAGCTTTAAAATCGGGCCTGAGATTACTTTTTGAAACCTATGAGCCAGGAAGTAAGAAATAAGCGTTAAGCCGGCCAGTAGCAACATCATGGTGATCAGGTGGTTCTTGATCTTATTATCGAGTATAGCCGTGGAGGCACGCAGATAAATAGTTCCGTACTTCTGATCCTGGTAAATGACGGGCTGGACAACATGTAAATATTTGCCTTCAAATTCTGCTGCTGGCTTACCATTAAGTCGAGGTGGAATGATTGTATTTCCCGATTTATTGTAAGCAGCGAATAAATCCCCACTTTCGTCATAAACATAGCCATTCATAATTGATGGGATGGCTTCCAACTTTTGAAGTATCTCGGCTGCCCCCTTTTTATCTTCAAAAGCCATTGGTGTAATACAGTATTCTCCAAAAAGACCGGCGTTGACAAAGGTATTGTTCACCATATCTTCTTTGAAAGTTTTAATATTATTAATGATGACAAGTGTAAACCCTGTTCCTATTGCAAGTATTGACACCAAAAGAATAATTCCAATGAGCTTGCTCTTGATGGAGAAGTTTTGAAAAAACCTCATCGTTTTACCTCCGGTTGATTTACAATTTTAGCTAAATTTAGCAGCCGGTAGCTTATAAATAGTCCCGATTTTTGAGCCTCTGATTCGTTTATTTCAAAACGTGTTTTATTTTCAACGAAATAAAAATTAATAAGAACACCCTCCTCTGCATAATTTTTTGTATCGCCGATGGTGAGTATCGGTTTTCCCCTGGTGAATGAGAGAATTTTGGAAAGTGCCTTTTTCTCAGATTGTGAGATAAACAAGAGATGGCATCCAGGAATTTTTTTTATCTTTGAAATGTATCTAATTTCCACTTTTTTGTCTTTTATTTTTTGGTTGGAATATACTTGTTCCAGTATTGAACCAAAAGGATTTTTGCCAATAATCCCAAGAATAAAAGATTGTGAAGTGTCGTTAACGGTTGACTCCTCAGGCCATTCTATGAAGCGGGTAAGCCGTTCTAACAGGACCGCTTTTACGTTATATTCGCTTTCTTGAGCAAGAGTGACTACAGGTAAAAACAAAAACAGAAACAAACTCACAACTAATATTTTCATAATCTGTGTCTTAATTCCCTTTTTGATTTATTATCACCTTTATTCAGTAAGATTTAGTAAGCATAATTTAAACAACAAAAAAAATTTAAAATTTATATATAGCTTTTAGCATTATAGTTCTTTGAGGTTGTCGATATCTGTCCGGTGGTCTATTTGATGTGTGGTAATATTCTGTATCCAAGAGGTTTTTAAAAATCAGGTGAAAATCAAAATTTTTAAATTCTAAAACCGATAAAGTAGAATGTACAATAAAAGCTGCATCAATATAGTCACTTCCAGTGGAAGTAATAGTCTTAATGTTTTTCCTTTTGCCAAGATAATTTCCTCTTATATTTAGTCTTATGTTGTTCGTAAAAGCATACGAAATCCCGATATTCGCATTATGATTTCCAATCTCGGGGACTTTTTCTCCATCTTCATAACTAGAAGAATTATAAGTATAATTAAAATAAGATTTAATTTTTCCTTTTGCATATTCCAAAGTTGTTTCAAAACCGTCGGTTATCAATTTAGGGCCGTTTACCCACCTGCTTTCTTCTTTGGTAAGCACCCCTTTCATATTATTTTGGTACAAAGATAGATTAGCAATTAAATTTTCCGTAAAACTATAAGCCATGGATAACTCCGCAGATTTCATTGTTTCAGGTTTAAGATCGGGATTTCCATCTTCATAAGTATAGTCCCAGGGTTTTGGCGCTCGAAATGCCTCCATATAGAGTAATTTTGCATTGAAGTTTTTTTTGTTGAATACGAGTCCAATCCGTGGAGTATTAACTATGCCGTAAAAACTGCTATCATCGTGCCTTAATCCTAAAGTTAATTCAGTGGATTTAACAAATTTGTATTGAGTTTGTAAATATACACTCGCCAAATTGTTAGTCATCATGTCAGGTTTTGTAGGAGTAGGGGGTTTTACATCTGGTGAGCCGCTGTATGTTTTTGAAAAATTCTGTGCAAGCCTTTCTTTTTCCAGGACAATTCCTGCTATGATATTAATATTTTTTATTAGCATTAAGTTCAACTGATTTTCAAAACCGAAAAGGTCATTAGGTCTGAAATATCCTACTTGACCTCCTATTTCTCCGAAGTCAGATCGTATGTAAGCGATTGTATCGTCCATAACAGTGGCATTTCTGTAATATAATTGAGATTGGAAGGACCATTTTGAATTTTTGTCGTACAAATATTTTATATGACCATTAATAAATCGTATATGCCAGTTTGTACCTGAATCAAGGTAATTTGTATCAATTGTTTTTTGATTCGTTGTCCTTGAAACCTGTTTATCCTGATACACCAGTCCCATGCTAAAATTTTTATACAGTAATTTGCCATCAAAAGATAAATCATCTTCAAAATTTTCCATGTTCTCAGTCCAGTTATTATCCCCCGTTGTCCCTCTCAGATCAGCTTTGTCAGTCTGTTTAAACATTCCCGATATGCTAAAACCAAAATCATCTTCCTCATTATAATGACTGTATCTGAAATCGATATTTCTCGTATTAAAGTTACCTAATAGAACGCTGGCATGTCCCTCTTGAATATCTCTGGGATTATTGGTAATAATATTAATTATCCCTGACGCTGCATTTGTTCCGTACAAGGCAGAGGCTGGCCCATAAACTACTTCAATTCTTTTTACATTGGACAAGTTGAACTGACCTCCACCATAAAATCCTCCGGAATTCAGTTCATTAATCTGTATCCCGTCAACCATCATTACTATTAAGTTGTTCTGACTGGGAACTCCCCGCATAAACACATAGCTATTGAATCCAATGATGTCCCGGAATTGAATTCCCGGTAAATCAGAAAGTGCCTCTTCAAGAGTAAAATACCCCCTTTCTTTAATTTGTTCAGCTGTAATAACACGCACAGTTGCTGGAGCTTCACTAAGCCTCTGTGGTTTTTTAGAAGCGGTTACCACTTCTATATTCATCAATTCTTCTAAAGACAACTCCAATAATTTTTCAGTCTTTACTTGTTTTTGTGCTGATAGTTGTAATTGTAGAGTTAGAATGAGTAAAATTATCAAGCTCAAAATAAATTTTCGAATTGGAGTTAATGCCTTATTTAACATAATCCCATTTCCCTCATGCCGATCTCAACTCTGGCAACATTATCTATAATATCTTGCAAAAGATTGCAACTACACTTCTTCTTTTTGCTTCTCATATGAATAGTTATATAAGATATTTTTTTTCTCCTCTAATCTCTAACGGAGTAAATACTCTTCTATATTCGCTAAGAAGGTATCTGGATTGATGGGTTTTTCTATGTAGCCGGTAATGCCTACCGCTAAGAATTTCTCCCTATCACCAGCCATAGCATGCGAGGTAAAAGCAACGATTGGAATCTCTCCCTCCTTTTTCGACTCTCTTATTCTTTTTGTGGCCTCCAGACCATCAATCCCAGGAAGCTGGATGTCCATAATGATCAAGTCTGGCTTCTCTTTTATCGCAACCTCTATGCCCTCTTCACCGCTCCTTGCCTCTAATACTTCATAGCCGCCGTGCCTCAAAATACGTCTTAGAAGGTACATATTTGTCTCATTATCCTCCACTACCAGAATCCTTTTCATGTTTTGGCCTCCTTAAATTTCAATGGTAATGTGAATGTAAACTTGCTCCCCTTTCCAAACTCGCTTTCTACTGAGATCTCACCCCCGAGGAGGTTAGCTATCTTTCTCGTGAGATAGAGTCCAAGCCCCGTACCCTCCTTCGCCACGCCCTCGATATAAATTCTGCTGAATGCAATAAAAAGTTTGTCCATCTCCTTTTTCTCTATCCCGATACCAGTATCCCTGACCGACACCTCTACTTTTCTGTCTTTTTTCGCAACCTTTATCTCTATTTCCCCCCTATCCGTAAACTTTGCGGCATTGCTTACGAAATTCATGATGACTTGTTTAACTCTTCGCTCGTCGGACTTTATTACCAGTCTCTTGGGCGTCTTGAGGGACATCTTAAGACTCTTCTCTTCTGCGGCAACCGCAAAGGAGTCCTTAACCTCATGCACAAGATCCGATAGATTAAACTCCTCGATGACAATTTCTACCTTCCCTGCCTCTATTTTGCTCACGTCGATTACGTCATTTATCAATGCTAAGAGATGGTAAGCACTGCTTCTCACCATCGTGAGCTCCTTCCTCTGATTCTCTGTGAGCTCCCCGGATATACCCTGTAATATTATGCCTGTGAGGCCGATTATGGAGTTCAGAGGCGTCCTCAGCTCGTGGCTCATGCTGGCGACGAACATAGATTTGAGTCGGTCAGTCTCCTCGGCCCGCTCTTTTGCAACGGCAAGTTCTGCTGCCCGTTTCTTCTTGTCTTTGTAGGCAAGGTATACGAAAGTTATCAAGAATAAAACAAGAATAATAATTATGACCAGTAGGTAGAGAATTTTCTTCTGGGCGGCAATAGTGGATCCTCGTTCCTCTAGTATCCTGGCTTGCTTGCGAATCTCGTTGTTCTGAAGGTCGATTTTTTTCTGCTGTTTTGTTAAAATTTCATCGCGGCTTTCAATCAACTCGAGCTGTTCCGACAATTTCCGGTCGCGAACTTTCAGAAGTTCTGCCTCTGAGGACAGCGTATTTTTCAGTCTTGTAATTTCTCCGAGCAATTCATCCCGTTGCTTTTTCTCGGAAGCCAACTGGCTTCGCTGTTTCAGAATTTCATTATTCTGGTCTTCAATAACCTTCTTCTGACGGGCAATATCAACACTACTTTTTTCGATTTGTCGGTTCAGATCGTCCAAATTTTGTTCCAGATTAGCCAAATTTTGTTCCAGATTTCTAATTTTCTGCTCTCTACTACGGATGGCATCCTGTGATTCCTTGTACAGTTTTGCCACATCCACTTCTGTTCCGCCCAAAAACACCATATCCGGCATTATTTTAAGATTTTGGTTAATGATATTGGCTCTGTTGATTTCGAAATGCAGCTTGGGCTCTGGCGTTTCGATAAAATTGATCATGATAAATCGCTTATCTTCATAGCCGTCGCTGACCAAGAGGATGTTTTTCCCTTCGATTGTATTGAAGATTGATCTCATTAATTCCTTTCTGGCTGCCCCAACGAATAGTAAATGAATATTTTCCAGATCTGTTAATGATTCCGAGAAGGTCACTTTTATCGGTTTGTTCCGCAGAGTCTCTGAATTGGCGAGTTTATTCAACACGCGGATGATACGCTGATCTTCTCCAATAAACCGAAACTGGAACTCCGTTATCTCCTGTTCATTCTCCC
>Ga0209991_10000984_pt1 | contig 12792 bp, 10 predicted proteins | sample ChitaG_FD_183167 | JGI IMG/M metagenome (GOLD analysis project Ga0209991, IMG submission 183167) | Deep subsurface microbial communities from South Pacific Ocean to uncover new lineages of life (NeLLi) - Chile_00310 metaG (SPAdes)... | ecosystem: Environmental > Aquatic > Marine > Oceanic >...
TATAAACGCAGTTAAGATTTTGCGCAGGCTGAAGCCTGCGGCTACCGCCGACTACCAAAAATGACGGGGTTCACTGAATATTTACGATTTATGGTAGATGTTTTTTTTGAAAAGTCAAACGGGCTAAAGCTTTGTCACCCAGCTATGCTGGGGATCCTCTCTCGTGGTCATAATCCGCTTTTCTCCTGCTAAAACCCAGAGATAGTAGAGCTTATACGCCGGAGCAGCCACCACGGGATGATATCCTTTGGGGATCAATACCACATCATTATTTTCCACCACATACACCTCATCCAATTGTTTATCAGCCGAGTAAATTCTCTGGATTCCAAATCCTTGCTCAGGATAGACTTTGTAAAAGTAAACTTCCTCCAGTTTTGCCTCCTGAGGCAGGTTATCTTCATCATGTTTATGAGGGGGATAACTAGACCACTGTCCTGATTCATTGAAAGTTTCACCTACCAATAGAGTCTCTGCCCCAATATTATTCACCATAATGTTGTGGATCTCACGACGGTAATTATCCTTACCGCGTTTTTCTATCTTTACCTGGTCTGGCTTAATTAAGACTGGATTTCCTCTCTTTTGAGCTAGAGCAGTAATAATGGCTACCTCCAGACCACTGTTGGCGATTATTCGGTATCCATTGCCGGCTGGTATATAAAGAGCAGTAGCTGGACCCTCAAAAACAGTGGCTCGATCCCCTATTTTCAAGAAGTGCTCCGCACCACAGAAAATGTCACAGCTACCACTCAGGATTACTAGAGCAGTTTCTCGATCATTAAGTGGAGGTCCATCAAATCTTTCCCCTTTTTTTAGCCTTAGAATCCCCAGGTGGATCAGCTTGATCCCTTCTTTTCCTTCAATAATAGAAACATACCCTTTCTCCAACTTCTGTCGAATCTTTAGATTCAACCTTTTGCTCCTTTATTTCTCCTTATATTTAACCCTTTAATCCGGTTACAGCAATCCCTTTTACTATAAACTTTTGAGAAAAGAAATAAGCGATTAACATAGGCGCGGTAGATATCACTGCGGCAGCCATGAGGGGACCATAATTCATACTCCCGTAGGGATCTTTGAACAAAGCAATGCCTACCGGGATAGTTCGTAGATTTCTAGAGTTAATGACAATCACCGGCCACAAAAAGTCATTCCAGCTATTTAAGAATAGAATCATCCCCACGGTTGCCAGGGCTGCCTTAATTAAAGGTGCGATAATGGTTAAAACTATTCTTATTTCACCGGCTCCATCTAATCTAGCCGCTTCTATTAGGTCAGGTGGAATAGATTTTATGCTTTGTCTTATCAAAAATATTCCCAGGGCACTGGCGAAATTAGGGGCCAAAATTCCCCACAAAGTATCAACCCATCCTATTTTTGCCACCAGAATATATAGGGCAACGCAGGTAACTTGAAAAGGAACCATAATGGTACTCAGGATCAAAAGGAAAAAAAAGTTTTGCAAGGGAAACTTGTAAACGGCAAAGGCATAACCGGCAAACAAACCCAAGAATAAAGAACACCCAACAGAGACCATCGCCACCGTCAGGCTATTCATGTAATAAAAGTGGAAAGGAGCTTTATTAAGGACTTCTACAAAGTGCTCAAAGACAAGATAACTGGGGAGCCATTTAGGAGGGAAAGAGACAATATCCTGGACTGGACTAACAGATGTAACAAACATCCAATAAAAAGGGGCCACCATAATTACCGCCGCAGCCGAAACCACAACGTAAAGACCTATCTTTCCAGCAAATATTGCGTACTCCTTAGATTGCAAGACCTTCACTATTCTCTCCTCGAAATGGCCCTATCTTTCAGTAAACAATTTCTCTTTTCTTACTGATGGCATATTGGACAATGGTGATTCCTAAAATGATGATAAAAAGAACCGCAGCCATGGCAGAAGCGTATCCGAATCTATGTTTTAAAAAGGCTTGCTGATATAACTCTAATACCACTACCGTGGTGGAGTAAGCAGGGCCGCCACCGGTCAAAACAAATACTTGATCAAATATTTGAAAAGCAAGAATGGTATTGTATATCAAAATAAATGTGGTTATTGGAGCAAGTAGAGGTATGGTAATCTTAAAGAATTGCACAAGGTTGTTGGCCCCATCAATTCTAGCTGCCTCATAATACTGTTCGGGAATTGCCTGTAGTCCCGCGATGTAAATAATCATATTGTACCCCAGGGTTTTCCAGATACTGAAGATAATGATTGACATCAATGCCTGGCGGCTGGACATCAACCAGGACTGGGGAGGAAGATGTAGAAGCTTTAAAACATTGTTAAAAAGTCCGAATTGTGGATTATAAAGCCACCACCAGACCATGGCAGCAGCTACAGTACTGGTTATAAAAGGGGAAAAATAGACCGCTTTAAAAAACTGTCTAAATCGGAATTTTGCACATAGAATAACTGCTAGAATCACCCCTATTCCGGCTGAAATTGGAACAATGCACCCGACATACATCAGGGTATTGAAAGTTGCTTTTAGAAAAATTTTGTCCTCTAAAAGAGAGAAAAAATTCTCCATCCCGATAAATGTAAATCTATGTCTTAAGAGTTCAACGTTATAAAAGGAGTAGGCTAAGGTTTGAATGGCAGGGTAAACCCTGAATATCCCAAACAGGATAATAATCGGGGCAATAAAAAGATAGGCATGGAAATATTTCCTTCGATGGATAACCAAGAACCAATGTTTAAAGGAAGCAAAAGTGAGGCTAGTAGACATGAGGTTCTCCAATCAATAAAAAATGCCTGCCCCTCTTGATAAGAGGCAGGCACATGAAAAAGTGTTACTTTGCTGCATCTCTAATAGCTTTGTTGGCTAATTCCTCTGCCTCCGCTAAGGCTGGGCCAATCTCAGCTTCATTATGCCATACCTGTTGAATTGCCGCACCAAGAGCTTCCATAATGCCATCCAAACCCAGATTGTTGGGATAAGCCCGGCCGTAAGGAAGCATCTTCCGTAAAGCTACTGCATAAGGATCAGTGGTAAAAGGAGGTTTCGCCCAGTTCTCCTTATACCGGGGAGTACTTTTGTATTTTGCGCACAACTCGTAATCCCTTTGAACGCTATTAATCCATTTGATGGCTTTCCATGTTAACTCCTTGTTCATGCTCAGTCTTGGTACCGAATAAAACCAACTGTTCAAGTTAGTGGCGGGTTCATATCCAACGTATCTTACCGGAGGTAAATCTACACCCCACCTTAAATTGGGAGCCTCCTTCGGTTGTCGGGCTTGAATGCTGATGGTCTCACTAATCTGCATTGCCGCTATTCCCTGCAAAAGGGCTGCTCGTGGATCTGGAAAGTTGAGACTGGTAGACTTATCCACATAAATCATGTCATAAACGAGTTTGAGAGCAGCCTTGCCGCCTTCGTTGTTAAACAACACCTTGCCACCCTTTAGTGCTTTCGGGTCAGTGATTAGATCTGCACCAGCCCCCCAGAGAGCCCATAGAAACTTATGAACCACTCCATGAGGATGCCCCACATGGCGGATGGCATATCCAACTCTGGTGAGGTTTCCTGCTGCATCCTTCTTGGTGGTTTTTAAACTGTAATAGAGGAATTCCGCCCAGGTCTGGGGAGCTCTTTCCGGATCGAACCCTGCTTCGGCAAAATAGTCCTTATTCCAGGTAATGCCGTAGACATCAATTCCATATTGAGGATATCCCCACATCTGACCATTACCATAGTCGGAAAGTTCTACGATCTCTGGACTTACTGCGGCAAGCCATTGCTTGGCATCTGCCTCAGGGACTGATTCTAAGGCATCCTCCTTCAGAAGGCCAGGAACCCAAGATCTGTCGACAAATAGAATGTCGGGAACTCTTCCTGCTCCCGCGGCCATGGCAGCAAAGATTTTTTGCCGCATGGTGTCATAGTCTCCCCCGACGAGATCCACCTTGCAGTTGTTTTTGGCTTCAAAATCAGCAAAGAGGGTTTTGTCGGCAAAGTGGGCGGCCCCAGCAGTAATCTGACCCTCGGGATACCACAATGTAATGGTAACCTTAGCTATGGCTGAAGCTGACACCAACAAGGTGAGAACCAGGAGAATTAATAAGGTTTTTAGGTATTTCATCTTCCTACCCCCTATTTATTTTTAGTCTTAACTCATTCCACTTCCAGATGCTTCAGTTTCTCAAATAAACTTTAGAGAAAAAGTGGCCACTTAACATCTGGATGCTTTTTAGTCTCAGCTGGGTTTGCCCTCGACTAATTTTCACCTCCCTCCAGGCCTTTTATTCCAGCTAAGCCCTGATTTTGTCTGTTCAATTAACCACTAAATTATAAAGGATTTCTTGGAAAAGTCAACTAACAGCCGATTTTCTTTAAGTGCTCGATAGTTAATCGGGCGGCTCTATCCGCATCAGGCAGTGGAAGAATTTCTGCTGAGAGATAGCCCTTATAGTTAATTTCCTCAAGCGTTTTAATTATCTTGGCAAAATCAAGGTGTCCGCTTCCCGGAGCCCAGCGGTTGCTATCGGCTAAATGGACGTGAGTGATATAATCCTTAGCTTTGATGATACTTTCGTGGATGGAAACCTCTTCAATATTCATATGGAATGTGTCTATCAACATCCTCATATTAGGCAGATCGAGTTTCTTAATGAACTCAATACCTTCGGCAACAGTGTTGATAAAGTTGGTCTCATAACGATTTAGGGGCTCCAGAGTAAGACCTACTTTCAATCCCTGGGCTACGGCGGCGCATTCCCGCACACAGTCCAGGCTCCATTTTTCCGCATCCTCTCGGCGAACATGATCTTCTATCCTTCCCCTTATCAAGCCAATTATCACCTGGGCAGAAAATTCTGCAGCAAAGTCAATATGATCTTTTATTCTGGCAATAGCTTTCTCCCTCACCGAAGAGAGGGGATCGGAAAAGCTTAATCCTTCTTCTCCCCAGGCCTGTCCGGTGCCAATAGCTGGCACTTCCAAATTATACTGCCTCACCAATTCTTTGATTTTCTCTACCCCAACCTTTTTAGGATCCCTGATGGCAAGCTCCACCCCATCAAAACCTAATTCGGCCACTTTTCTAATGCTGTCTCGGAAATCTTCTTTGTAAGCTAGGGCAGAGAACTTTGCCTCTGGAGTTGATACCACTATGCTTTTTTTCATTTGTCTTCCTTACGGTGTAATGACTACCTTAATTGCCTTCTGATTTCTCATCGCCTCTATTCCTTGGTGAATCTCACTCAAGGAAAGTTTGTGAGTAATGAGCTTTTCTAAATTTAAAACTCTGTTTTCAATAATCTTTATGGTTGGGGCAAAGGTAAACTTAGCAATAAAACTTCCCAGTATGACAAGCTCGTTCCGGGTAATGTCGTTCTGGGCAATCTCAGTGGTTGCCTGATAATTCTGGCCAAAAAGAAGGATCTGTCCACCCCTGCGTGCAATTCCCATGGCAACTTTGAACAAAACACCCACCGCATCGACCACTACATCTGCACCAAGGGGAGTCTCGTCTTTTACAACTCCTTCTAGATCTTCCTTCAATGGGTTTATAACCCGGGTTGCACCACTCTCTTGAGCGAATCTTGCTCGGTATTCTGATATCTCAGAGACTAAAATTTTCCCTGCTCCTGATGCCTTAAACATTTGGGTGAATAAAAGACCGATAGGCCCTGCTCCCAGAACTACCACTGATTTGCCTGGATGAAGACGAAGCTTCTGCGTGGCGTTGACCACACAGGAAAGAGGCTCAGCAAAAACAGCTAGCTCTGAAGGTAGCTCGGAAGAGATTGGATGAAGTGCCTTAGCAGGAGCAGCGTTATATCTGGCAAATCCTCCATCAATGAATATCCCCAAAGTGGTCATATTCTCACACATATTGGGCATACCCATTTTGCAGTAACTACAGCCCCCACATTTAAGATTTGGGTCCACCACTACCCTGTCACCGGCCTTGAGGTGGGTCACTCCCTTTCCGATTTCAAGGACCCTGCCAACATATTCATGAGAAAGAATCGTTCCCGGCGTAGCTGGATGGCCAGGAGGCACCTCCAAAATGTGCACATCTGTCCCACAAATACTTGCTGCTTCCACTTCTAACAAGACCTCATCTTCGGTCTTTATCTCGGGGACCGGGATCTCCTTTAAGGCCAGTTTCCCTTCCCCTTCAAAGACGGCTGCCAACATCTTTTTCATTTAATTCACCTAAAGGTTGCGGCTACCCTGCCCCATTTTCTCGTACTTGCCTATTCATAATCTGGTAGTCGCCGGTAGCCGCAGGCTTCAGCCTGCGCAAAATCCTAGCCTGCGCAACCTAAAGGTTGCGGCTACCCTGCCCCATTTTCTTCGTAGGTCGAACTACACCTATTCAGAAAAACAGTTTTCCTTACTCAAAAACTGCCGTAATTTTACATTCTGTTCGATTAGTCTGGAGCATAACTATATTTTCCGGAACTTCATCTAGAGAAATCTTTTTAGTAATTAAGGGAAGCATATTCATTCCTGAAGCCATAGAGCTAATAACCCTGGGGAAGGTTCCATGACCGGAGTGTCCCTGAGAACCAACAATGGATGCTCTCCTTACCTGAAACACCTCACCGGTAAGGGGAATTTTTTGAGTGGATCTAGCCACAATCACCACTACACTATTCAACTGTTTTCCTTCCCAGATAGTTTGTTCTATGTCACCGAAGACCCTGTCCGGAATACCGGTCGCCTCGAGATACAATTTTGCTCCCAGACCATTGGTTAACTTTAATACAGATTCAGTGAAGTTCTCTTTTAAGGGATTAATAATATGGTCGGCGCCCATCTTTTTGGCTAGCTTTGCTCTTGACTCAGAGGGTTCCGATAATATTAGCTTAGCCGCTCCTGCCCTTTTTAAAACAGCCACCGCTGCCAGACCAATAGGACCTCCACCCAAAATAACCACATTATCTCCAGGACGAATACCACCTCCCCGTTCTATGACGGCATTAAAGGCCACCGACGTTGGTTCGACCAGACTTCCGGCTAGAAATATATCATCACCGGAATATTTTCCCTTTAACTCCTGCAGACTCCAGGTGTACCTCGCATCCACCTTCACATATCCGGCGAAGGCTCCATCACAGGAAAAACCCAACTCCTGCAGTGCCTCACAGTGGTTAGGGTAACCATCAGCGCATGGTCGGCAGCTTCCACACCAGAGCATCTCCTCCGAGGTAACAGGTTCACCCTCTTCATATTTTTTACCGGTTCTTTTGTTAATTGCCTTCTCTCCCGCTTTAGCTACTACTCCGGAAAACTCGTGTCCCAGACTACAAGGAAAGGCGGTAAGCCCGGGATACCAGATATATCCCTCATTGTCAGACTGGGCCATATGAACATCACTACCACAGATACCGCATGCTTTTACCTTAATGATAACTTCAGTAAGACCAATTTCAGGGATTTCCTTTCCCACTATCTTAATCAAAGGATTTTTCCAGACCTGACTTCCGAGGTAAGTGAGCTTTCCTTCCACATCTTTCAAGCCTAACTTAAAATCACTTTTTGGTTCCCAGTCAGCAAATAAGGTAACGGTCTGCATCTCTCCCATTTTAACCTCCCTTTCGTCTATTTCTTATTCTTCATCTAAAAGAGGTAGATTTATCCTTTTTTCCTCCTTTCAAACGCCTCCCCGATCATTCCCAAAAGTTTTTGAGGTAGAGGAATATCTTTATGTCGAGTTCGTCAGCTTATAAACAATTACTTCCCAGTTAGAAGATGGATGTTATTTCTATGAAGCCTTACCCCCACCACCTCCTCATCTCTGAGCAGCCCTTTTTCTTGCGGGTTTAGTACCTTTACCTCCATCTTCTGCCCTCCTCTTAATTCTATGTGATAAGTGGCCGCCGATCCTGTATAATGGGAGAATTTTACCACCCCGTCGAAATCGCCTTTTCCTTTGGCGACTATACCTACAGTCTCTGGTCTCACCACTACCTCTACTTCATCCCCGGGGTGAAAATCCCCATCCTGATTAATAGTTATTAACCTGTCCAACATCTTGACCTCAACGCGACCATCCTGTGATTTGATGATGGTCCCCCGGTAGAAATTGGCCTCGCCAATGAAATCAGCCACAAATTTATTCTCAGGATGAAGGTAAATTTGCTCTGGAAATCCGATTTGCTGGACCCGACCATCTTTCATCACAGTTATCTCATCGGAAATGGTCATAGCCTCTGCCTGATCATGGGTAACATAAATACTGGTTATAGAGAGTTTCTGTTGCAATCTTCTTAGTTCTTCTCTGGTACTCACCCTTAGTTTAGCGTCGAGATTGGAAAGGGGTTCATCAAACAATAATACTTTTGGCTCAGTCACCAGAGCCCTGGAAAGAGCAACCCTTTGCTGTTGGCCGCCGGAAAGCTGTCCAGAAGGCCGGTTCTCAAGACCTTCCAGATCGACCAATTTCAAAGCCTGGGCTACTTTTCTCTTAATCTCCTGACGAGAAAATCTCCTCACCTTTAAACCATAGGCTACGTTTTCAAATACAGTCATATGAGGAAAAAGGGCGTAACTCTGGAAAACCATAGCTGAGTCTCGACGCTGAGGCGGAATGTCATTTATGAGTTTATCTCCCATAAAAATTTTTCCTCTGGTAGGATACTCAAATCCGGCAATCATTCTCAAAGTGGTGGTTTTTCCACATCCAGATGGCCCCAGGAGCGTAACTAGAAGTCCTTTCTTCACCTCTAGGGAAAGATCGTCCACTGCCTTGACCTCTCTTGTCGTACCCTCTGCAAAAAATTTGCTGACATGCTCAAGAGTGAGTTCGGCTTTTGCCATTGGTATCTCCAAAGTTTATTCTGGCTGGAACAAAGTAGTTCTTCTGCCTAACAAACCCCCAACTACCAGTCTCAGCCCAATTATTGCAGTTAATACAATAACAATGATTACATATCCGTAAGCGGCAGCCTGGGCAAGGTCAGCATTGTCCACTTCGTGAAGTAGGGCCACCGTAAGAAGCTGCCAATCAGCAGAAACAACAAAGATAACTGCACTTATTGCCGTCATACACCTTACAAACATATAAACCATACCCGAGAGAAAGGCAGGAGCAATCAGGGGCAAGGTGACCCTCCCAAATGTCCTAAACAGACCAGCTCCCAGGTCGGTAGAGGCCTCGTCAATACCCGGATCGATCTGTTGCAGTTGAGCTATCCCATTTCTTATGCCCACCGGCATTCTCCGGAAGATAAAGATCAATATTATAATCGAGGCGGTTCCGGTAAGCTGTAGAGGGCGGGTGTTGAAAGCCAATATGTAAGCGATGCCCACCACCACTCCCGGTACGGCAAAATTGAGCATGGAGACAAAATCCATAACTCCTTTGCCCAAGAATTTTTTTCTTACCACCAAATAGGCTATTACCATGGCTAATATTCCGCCTATAGGCGTAGCTATCAGGGCGATGGTGACCGTATCGCTAATGTATTGACCGCCCACACTAAAGACGTAGCGGTAATTTTCCAGGGTTAGGCTGTTGTCCACTCCCCATAGTCTGGTAAAGGAACCGTACAAGACCACCCCATAAAAAAGAAGTACACATGAGCTCAGGAATATCATAGCTGCCATTAGGGGGTATTTGGTGCGCCTTTCCGTGCTTTGAAGCCCGGCTCCCGATGGTCGGCCGGTCACAGTCACGTACGACTTTCGGGAAACCCAATATTTTTGCACCACAAAGATTATCATTGTTGGTACTAGTAAAAAGATGGCCAGGGTGGCCCCCAAGGGCATATTGTACATTCCCGTAACGGCCAAAAAAGCCTCCACGGTAAGCACCGGAAAATCACCCTGAATTACTATCGGATTACCAAAATCTTCTAAGGATCTAATAAAGACTAAAAGCAGGGCCGTGGCTATTCCTGGAGTGGCCAGGGGCAGGGTTACCGTAAAAAAAGTCCTCAGTTTGGATGCCCCCAGGTCAAGGGCAGCCTCTTCCATAGCTGGATCTACCTTGGAAAGAACCCCTTCCAATACCATAAAGGCGATGGGAAAGTAAGCCAGAGTCTCAGTCATAACCAGCCCGTCCAAGCCGTATATATCCCAATCTAAGTTAAAGAGATCGGTTATAACCCCATGATTTCCAAAAACAAAGATAGCGGCCAGCGCGATAAGAAAGGGAGGGGAGATAATGGGAAAGATGGCTACGGTTCGGAAAAACCGTTTGAATGGTATGTCGGTACGGGTGATCCCATAGGCGTAGATGAAGCCAATAACAGTTCCAAAAAGAGCCACCAGGGCTCCCACGGTCAAACTGTTAATTAGGGGCCGCCATCGATATGATCTTTGAAAGAATTCCACAAAATACTTGGCAGAGAACTCCCCCTCGGGCCAGAGGCTGTACTGGAAAACCTTTATTAATGGAAATACAATGAAAAGGAAAAGAAGTCCGGAGATGAAAGCAATGCTAATAAGTAAAACCGGATCTTTAATCAGCCTCTTGATTTCGTTCCTACTTTCTCTTAAGTAGAGAGCAATTTTCAATAGATCTCCTCGATGACCCCAACATTAAGAGGACCGGAGAGGAGAAGATCCTCCCCTCTCCGGTTGGGTTTGAACCAAGTCTTCATTATCGACCGGTGATTTGTCTCCATCGGTCGATTATCTCGTCCTTGCGCTCACCATACCAGGTGATTCGTCCACCGAAGCCTTCGATTACCGGGACCTGGGCCGCTGTTACCAGGCCTTCGGCGAGCTCCGCTTGCGGGTTCAAAGGAACTCTGTTCCATTTCTTAAATAGACTTTGAGCCTCAGCACTCATGAGCCAATCAAAGAATACCCTGGCCAGTTGCGGTTCAGGCCCGCCTTTGATCAAGGAAACAGCCCCGATCTCGTAACCTGTTCCCTCCTTAGGAAAGCTCATCACCACCGGATATCCTTTGGCGATACCCTTAGCCACGATATCATGAGAGAAGGCAATACCCACCGCCACCTCACCCAACCCTGCTTCGGTTACACAGGCTGAGCCCGCCTTGGTGTAGTGATGTATCTGCGCGCTCAGTTTCTTGATATATTCCTCATCTTCCTGGTCCCAACCGAGCTTTTTGGGGCCTATGGCTTGAAGCTGTGAAATTAAGGTGGTGTAAGCGGTACCTGAAGTATAGGCATAGGCCTTGGAAATTTCTTTTTTGAACACCGGTTTAAGAAGGTCATTCCATGAGGTAGGAGCTTCCACACCATGCTTTTCGAGAAATTCTTTGTTAGTAGCGAAGCCGATGAATCCGGTGTAAAAGCCAGTCCAACGCCCCTCGGGATCCTTGAAGTCAGCGGGAAGGTACTGCCAGGCCAAGGATTCGGTATAGGGGTCCAGTAGGTCATGTCCCGCGGCAGCTATATGGGAAGTGCTGGGACCGGCAAACCAGATACTCGCCTGAGGATTCTTTGCCTCCGCCCTTACTCGGGCCAAAACCTCTCCCGCAGACATCCGCACCCATTTAACGTCTATGTCGGGATACGATTCCTTGAAGGCGTCCATATATATCTTAGCCTCGTCTACGTCAAAAGCTGTATACATATGGAGAGTCTTTTTGGCCGTAAATCCTGTGGCAGCCAGACCAAAAAGTAAGGCTGCCGTTAAACTGAATATCAGCAATCGTCTAAACATATTAAATTTCTCCTTTTTATTTTCCCATTTTTTTGCTGAGATAGCTAGGCTATTCTCTGAAACTTCCTCTAAGGAAATTTAATTATTTAATGGCTTCCTCTTTCTGGGAAGCTTTCCTTCTGCCCAGCTAACGACCTACCTGCTTTTCACCTCCCTCTGGCCTTATTTTTAGCTCTTCCCTTGCCATCATTACCCTGCCATCTTGTTTCATCTCCACAAAGTCAAGCAGAGTCTACTTTTTATAAGATTAGAGAAAACCCTTGCATAAACCCCGGTACTGTCGATTTTGGCTGACAAAAATCTTTATTCTGGTTAAAATTTGGTCTCTGTTCCCAAAACTATCGGCTCCGTAGGCTTCCATAACAAAAGAGGAGGCTGCTGAGGCAAAAAAAGCTGACCACCAGGGATCGTGTGTTTTTTCATATTCCACCAGAAAAGCAACCGCTGAAGCATCCCCTACCCCTCCGGGATCCACAAAAACCTGGGGAGGGATAATCGGCACCTCCTCCAACCTCTCATCAAAATAGAGCAAAGAACTCTTTGATCCCCCTTCTCTAGTAATAAATACTATTTCTGGACCAAGACTACTCAGTTTTTCAGCGGCACTTAAAGCATCACCTGTGGCTGCAACAGCATTTAGTTCCGGAACACTTGTGCTTAGGATATCCACTTTTCTAAGAATTTTCTCTTTTTCTTTCCAATCGGTCAGTACTATTTCTCCGGCCTTGCCGGTTGTCCTGATATAACCTTGGGGATCCAGGCAGACACATTTTCCATTTTTGGTAAGCTTTTCCACCGTTTGGTAAGGTAACTCCTGAAAGATTGGCAAAAAACATACCTTATCCACATTCAGATACCCATCCGGTACGTCCTCGGGAAATATGGGATCGCCTCTGCCTAACAATCTCTGTTTTCTACTTTCATTCTCATCATACACATTCTCAAATCTAGTGGTGAGACCGAGGGAAACTATCTTTACTCCCTCAATATCGATGTCCCGACGCACAAGTCTATCCAAATCTTTAAGGTGATAATCTTTGCCAGCCTTAGCTACCACACCCACTCGCTCACCAAGGTAGCTGGCACAAAGACTGGCATAGGCAACCGAACCACCAAAAGCCGCTTTTCGACGGCCTTTGGGCGTCGATATAGCATCATAGGATAAATTTCCCACCACTATTA
>Ga0209991_10000985_pt1 | contig 12787 bp, 11 predicted proteins | sample ChitaG_FD_183167 | JGI IMG/M metagenome (GOLD analysis project Ga0209991, IMG submission 183167) | Deep subsurface microbial communities from South Pacific Ocean to uncover new lineages of life (NeLLi) - Chile_00310 metaG (SPAdes)... | ecosystem: Environmental > Aquatic > Marine > Oceanic >...
ATGCCACCAGCTTCAAAGGCACCCGAATATTTCTCGTAGAGGGTCTTTCCTTCTTCATCCTTTACCATGGCTATGGACATAGCTGCGCACCCTGAAGTCACAACGATAAATCTACGTTTGGCAAATTCCTCAGCAATCTCTGCAACCGCCTTCCCACCATGGGGATAATTGGCGCATCCTACTATAGCCACCACTCCAGGAATCTCGCCGAGAACTATGGGTCCACCAACTTCCCTTATCTCCACATCTTGAATTGCCCCCCGTCCAACTCGCATCTTGAACTTCTCCTTCCATAACTGTTTTTCTCCAGCTTTGACGAGGAAGCTGTGTAAGGGGAAGTCGTTGGGACATGCACTATCACAACGAGCACAGCCGACACAATTCTCGAGGATTTCAGCCAGTGGGTTTAGGTCTCCCTTGGCCGCTGCTTTCATGGCCTCTGGTATGGGTTGATCGTTTGGGCAAGCTCGCCTACACTCGTCGCATTGGGTGCATCCTTGAGCAGCTTTAATGATTTCTTTTATTTCTGGGATAACGTTGAATTTATTTCGTTTTGGGGCAACAGCCCTCACAGTTTCAACAGCAACTTCTCCAACCTTATCTGGGTCTAAAATGAGTACTCCAGGAACCTTTCCTTCCACCAAATCCGATATCACCGCCTCAGACGGGCTTTCAGTTCTATTTTTGAGCCCAAGACAATTTTGCGGGCTTGAAGCAATTACCGGTGTCTTGACTTTTTTTGCTTCAACCAATGCATCTGCGCGGATACACTGTTCGTCTACTACAATTAGATCGGCTAGTCCGCTTCTAATGTAGCGCAGTTGCCAGGATATGGGTCCAACTATCTTAGCCATGGAGCTGTACCTGGTGATGTCATGGGCAGTGCAGCATATTCCTACAACCTCGACTTTGCCTAACAATCCTTTGTCGGTTAGGTAGTCGATTATCCCAATAGAAGAGGGCACGTTATGACCGATAACCAGAATCGTAGGTTTGGATATGTCTGCTACGCCGAAGCCTAAATCAGTCAAGGCAGCTTCAGGTTCAGCCTTTGGAAAACCATAGACTGAAATCTGCGCTAGATCCGCGATTTCCATGCCAACCTGATCCACCATCCCTGCATGAAGAACTTTGGACTCAAAGTCTAGGTTGCTTCCCTCCTGCCCAGTATGGGTGGCAGCAAGAAGAGTCGTAACTTGTCCCTCACAATAGTCGAGGATATCCCCCAAATCTTTGAGCGTTTTAGGTCTGACGCCGCAAACCAGGCGGGTTACTGGAGCCTCTATGTCTATGCTTAAGCCTCCCACGTCAAGGGGGCTGTTTCGACCGTATTTCTCGATTAGATGTTCAACTAGGTGTCGAGCATGTGAAATATGGGTGGCAGCTCCGATACAGCAGGCGAGGAGAACCATGCGCGACTGCTGGGATGCCATATTCAGTCCACAGGCTCCCCGTTTGTCTCCTGTTAGGTCACACTTTCCGAAGGTGCAGAGGCAACAGACGTCGCAGAAGGGCAGATAGAAAGGCTTGTACCGCTGCAGAAGTTTGAAGTCCCATTCCCTTAAATCCGTCATAGATGGGAAGGGAGTTGGACCAACAGGCTCAGTCCATGTTTTATCAACAATTCTGCCAATGGACACTTCAAGGTCCTTTACAACAGCAACATCCGTTTTCAACTCTTTTACTTTCACAAGCAAACCTTTCTTGACCAATTCCATACACACCCTGGAAATCTTGAAGCTGTAAGGTAGGTTCAACGTTATTTTAAGTTTTCTGAGTCCACAAAAGGAACTCACGACATGAGAAGGGGATCAATTGAAACAATGGATAACCATTGTGTTAGAAGGTTATTAAGAAGAACACGTTGTTGACCAGAGGTACTATTTTCTCTGCTTAAGTTTCTTGCCCAGTTCTTCAATAGACCGAATTGCCTTAGACTGCTTATTTCTAAGCGGAGTTTCCCCCCGCGTTTCTGCCCGCAAGACTTGCCCGTCGAAGGGTATAAGACTGAGCATAAGCATATCATTATTTTCAGCGAATTTTCTGATGGAACTGCCTTCAACTTCGTTGGCTACTTTGTTTCCAACAAGAAAAATTTGTTTGATGCCAGCATCTTCAGCCAAGTTATAAATTCTTTTTGCAATTTCTAGCGATTTTACAGTTGGATCTGTTACAACCAACATCATATCTACATGTCTTGCCGTTCCTCTGCCTAAGTGCTCAATGCCTGCTTCCATGTCTACAACAACTGCTTCGTCACGTTCTACGATTAGATAGCGAAGTAAAGCACGAATAACGGCGTTTGCAGAGCAAGTACATCCAGAGCCCATCGACTTTACGGTGCCCATTACAACAAGGTTCACTCCATATGGTGTTTCAACTGAAAAATCGCGAACAACATCATCAACTGCGAAAGAAAGCCGATAGACGCCGGAAAACTCTGTTCCAGTCTTCGACTCGATCAGGGGTCTATTTTCAGATATAGGCACTATTTCGCGTGCCTTTTCTAAGGGAACGCCTAGCGTCAAAGCTAGATTTGGGGAAGGATCTGCGTCGATAGCAATTGTTTTGAAGCCTTTCTTGACGAAGGAATACGCTAGGGCTCCAGCAACTAAGGTTTTGCCTACTCCACCCTTCCCAGAGACAGCGATTTTCATAGGTGCTCCTTCAAGGTTTGATATCCAGTCTGCAAGACTACCTATTGTAGTTATTTTGCCGAGGCAATAGTTAACCGTTCGGAACTCACGTCAATCTCCACAATTCTACAGTTTTCGAATGTTTTGGAAGCACCTAAGACATCCTTTACAAACACTTTGTCTGCTTCAACCTTTGCGTAGATTACGTCCCTATGAACGATTTCTTTTCCAAGGAAAACGGTAAACTCACACATGTTAGATCAGCTCAAGCTAGGAGAGAAATGTGATATAAAACTTGTGGCAATGCTATCAAATTGCCAGAGCTTGCCAGATTTAAGGACAAAAGCCCGAAAACTGAACTGGGCTACTGCATGCATGCCCTTAAACCAAAAAATGTGAGAAACAAGCTTATACGTAAAGCATAAAAGACTAGAGTCAAAAGAAGTATTTTGCTATAGCAATCAGGTGATGGCATGACATACATCTTAACCATGGACGACCTAAGCTTCAAAGACAAGGTAGCCTTAGTTAGAGTAGACTTTAACTCTCCGATAGATCCTGACAAAAAGGAGATTCTGGAAGATACGAGAATCCGAGCTCATGGCGAGACTACAATAAAAGAACTTTCTGAAAAAGGTGCTAAGGTTGTAGTATTGGCTCATCAAGGGAGACCAAACGAACCTGACTTTATTCCACTCAAGCAACATGCGAAAGCTCTCGGTAGAATCCTTGGCAAACCAGTAAAATACGTAAACGACCTCTTTGGAGAAAAAGCGCAAGACGCTATCAAGGCTTTGAAAAGCGGAGAAATACTGGTTCTAGAAAATGTTCGAACATTCCCTGACGAACGGAAGAAAGGTTCTCCCGAAGAACATGCAAGATCAGAGTTTGTGAAGAAACTTGCGCCACTCGTAGACGTATTTGTCAGCGACGCTTTTGCCGCCGCTCATAGAGCACACGTATCCATAGTTGGATTCACAGCAGTACTTCCCAGCGTTGCGGGCCGCATCATGGAGAGAGAACTTAAGGCATTAAGCAAAGCGGTTGAGAAACCTGAAAAGCCTTGTATCTACATTCTTGGAGGAGCTAAAGCTGATGATGCTTTGAAAATATCTCAGTATGTTTTAAACAACGACATTGCAGATCACGTATTAACAGGCGGTGTTGTAGGTCACTTATTCTTAGCGGCAAAAGGCGTGGATTTGGGTAAACCAAATATGGAGTTCTTAGAAAAGAATGAGCTTACGATTTTCATATCCGGCATAAAGGAGTTAATGGAAAAATACCCGGAGAGAATAAAGGTTCCTGTTGACCTTGCCGTACAAGTCGACAAAAAACGAAAGAAAATCCCAGTTGAAGAACTCCCAACAAATCATCCTATATTTGACATAGGAGCCGAAACCGTGAAGAAATACACTGGAATCATAAACGATGCAGAATCGATAGTTATCAGTGGACCCTTGGGGGTTTTTGAGAATCCAGAATTTATGGCTGGTACTAAGGGAGTTCTGGAAGCAGTGGCCGCCTCAAAAGCTTTTTCTCTGGTTGGTGGAGGACATACCGTTGCTGCTGTAGAACAACTCGGGTTAAGAGAGAATATGGGCTACGTGAGCACTGCAGGAGGTGCTCTAATAGAATTCCTTATGGGCGAAGAATTACCTGGAGTTGCAGCACTCAAAGCAGCAGCCATGCGCATGAAGTGTTGAAGTTGAAGAGTTTCTTTCGTGGAAAGATGAGATAACATCTCTCTATTAGAGTCAAGACGTGCGTCCACATTGTGCACTTGGTTAGGCATTTTCTAGACCTATGATTAAAAACTAACTCCATTTTCTTCTTACACAGGCCTAAGGATAGAATCGTCTAACAGTGCGTGGGAAGGGAATAGTGTCCATTATGTTTTCTAGGTCAAGCATCCACGCGAGCAATCGTTCAACGCCTAATCCAAAGCCGGTATGCGGAACCGTTCCATACCTTCTCAGGTCGATATACCATTCGTAATCTTTTTGTCTCAAACCAAACTCTTTAAGCCGTTTGAGCAAATCTTCTTTGTTGTCTTCTCGGGCTCCGCCAGTGGAAAGTTCACCTATATTTGGGACGATCAAATCTACGGACATGACCATTTCCGGATTTTCCCTATATGTCTTACAATAAAATGCCTTTATCTTCTTTGGATAAGCATATACAAAGAGAGGCCCAAGCTCTTCTGCCAGAGCCTTCTCTTCGTTAAACCCGAAGTCCTCTCCCCACTTGATCTTGAAGCTTTTTTTGCGAAGCTTCTCTACAGCTTCATCATACGTAATCCTGTTGAACGGTGCCTTTACCTTCGCCAATTTTCCTGCGTCCACTTCTAAGGTCTTAAGCTCTTTTCTACACTGTTTTGCAACATTCTGGCACACGTGACTCACGAGATCCTCCTCTAGGCAGATCAAATCGTCCATCGTTGAGAAAGCCTCTTCCGCTTCCACGTGCCAATACTCCGCGAGATGCCTTATCGTTCGACTCTTCTCCGCCCTGAACGACGGTGCAACACAGTAAACTTTCTCCAACGACTGGATCAGTGCCTCAAGATGCAGTTGCGCACTCTGGGTGAGGTATAGGTCTTTATCAAAATACTTCAACCCAAAAAGTGTGGCGCCGCCCTCGCACGCACTTGATATGAACATTGGTGGCGAAACTTCGATGAAACTTTTTTTTCTGAAGAACTCGTGTACAAACCTCAGCGTCTCGCTCCTCACCTTCATGATAGTATTCATCCTTCGACTCCGTAGCCATAAATGCCGAACGTTGCGCCGAAATTCTTCGCTTTGATCTTTCGTTATCGGGAATGTTTCAGCCAACCCAACTATTTTCAATTGATCTACGGAAACCTCAAAACCTCCAGGGGCTCGCTCATCCTTTTTCACAGTTCCACTCAACGTGGCAGAAGATTCGATCGTAACCCTTTTCGCGTCAGCCCATGCTGAACTGCCTTTCCTAACGGTGCATTGAACGATACCTGTGGCGTCGCGCATGATGAAGAAAACAATGTCTTTGCTTTCGCGTTTTCGATAAATCCACCCTCTAACACTGATGCGTTTGCCTTCACAGCGGCCATCTAAGATATCTTCAATAGGCGTAAAAGACATCACTCACCATCTTTCACTCTTAACTTTTCACCACTCCAACCTAAATAGTTACTTATTCGTTTTTCGTCATTTTGGAATTAGCGTCTATGCGAAAACTGTGGATTTGGTGTACTCTTCTATATATCTTCTAAGAGAATCGTGAGGGTTTCAAGCCATGACGTGATTTGCTCAACGTAAGATCGTATATGCTATTTCCGTTTTCTTCCTACGTACAATATGTGCTCAGCTGTTCCAACAATCGACGGTTGATTACACGTTCTTATAACAATGTCGAGCCACATGTTCCACTTCTCTTTGTCTTCATAAAGCCTGTTCGTAGCCTCTTCCAAATGAGAAGACAATCCTTCGAGTGCCACTAAATCTAGAGTTTCAACGTTTTGCTTCTCTAAGAGTCTCTGCAGTTCCTCAGGAGTGAACCAATGAGCGGCGGTGAAACCTTTGCCTTGCACGCCTGGGATGTAGTCTCCTACTTCTAGGTGATGGCTACTGTATTTCATTTCTTCTGGGAATTCTTTGAGGACCGTCTTGAGCAAGCCGAATCTACCAATCACTGACACGAAGAGAGGAGCATTTTTCTTGGCAACTCTCACCAACTCTCTAGCCGCGGTTTCTCTTTGTTCGCTGTCTAGGAGATGGGAGAGTGGTCCTCCAAGGCATAACACGGCGTCGAATGTCTCGTCGATGAACGTGGATAAATCAGTTACCGACCCCTCGATCATTCGTTTGACATTGTGCTGAATCCTTTCTCTCTTAATCTGCTTTTTGGCAATCTCCAGCATTTCCTTCACTAGATCGAGAAGGACAATGTTGTATCCTTTCTTTGCCAGTTCAATTGTATATCTTCCGGGTCCACCGCCCGCATCCAGTACGAGCCCTTTCTTTGGAAGGTACTTCTTGAGGAAATGATTTGTGACAATGAACTCCAACTGGTGATACGCATCTTGCTTCAGTCGTTTCCACTCGTAGTCAGCGGTTTTGGCAAACCAGTCTTTGACCAGCTTTTCCACTTTCTCTTTTTTCACCATTTAAACATCCCTGCCAAGATTTCATCTTCTTGAAGCAAACTTGTTGTCCTTTATGCAAAATCTCCATGGTTTGTCCACGCCGACCTTTATCCCAATTCTTTTCGTAGACACAACCTCAAAATTCTCCTTCACCTCTGGTTCAGACATGAACAGTTCTTTGCTTCTCGTTAGGTCTAAGCCGTTCTGCTTTTTTGTTATGTTCATGGCTTCCGTCAGCTTAGCTGGACCGTTTGTCAGATTGAACACGTTTTTGTTTCCTCTGCTCTTCCGCATGGTTTCTATTCCACTTAGTGGTTCTAAAGCTCTAATCAAAACCGCGCCGGGAACATTTTGTCTCTCAGTTACCACGTTGAAACAGTGATGCATTCCGTAGGTGAAGTAAACGTAGGCAAACCCGCCCTTTCCAAACATCAGTCGGTTTCTCGGCGTCATCCCCCTGTATGCGTGGCTACTTGGATCATCGCCGCCTCGGTAGGCTTCGACCTCAACGATCTTTCCCACGAGTCTAGTGTTATTGGTGTGTCTTACAAGCTGTTTCCCCAGCAACTCTTCTGCAACTGTAAGCGTTTCGCGTGTGTAGAATCTCCTAGGCAAAGGTTTCATCTCGTTTCACCAACAGATGAAAAAGGTTAACGTCTGGTGAATCCGCGTATCGTTTTTGCTCCTATGTTTCCCGAGCTTTGATTCTCCATCTGACCCCTCCAGATGTGTCTTCGAATGTTATGCCTAATTCTCGCAACTTTCTTCTGATCTCATCTGAGGTTTCATAATCTTTTTTGTCTCTGAATTTCTGTCTCAACCCGATGACGAAGTCCATCAAATCTGTAACTATTTTTTCATCGATTTTTTCTTTCTTTTCGGAGATTATCTGGAAAAAGTCGCCAAGCTTAACTATGGTTTCTTTTGCAGTTTCCAAATCTTCTTTTGAATAGTCATTGTCATCTATCTTCTTGTTAACCAAAGAAATCAGTTGCCAGAAAGTGGCTAGGGCATGAGGGGTGTTAATATCATCTTCCATGTGCTCTATGAACTGTTTCTCCAATCTTTGAATATCTTTTACAAAAGCAGGTTTTTTCTTCGGTGGTTTCGTCGATTTTTCTTCGATCAACTCCAAGACGTTTGAAATCTTTTCCATATTCTTTTCAGCATCTTCTATGTCTTTTTTGCTGTAATCGAGAGGTTTCCGATAGTTTGCGGATGCCATCCACAACCTCAAGGCTTCCGGTGAGTGTTCTTCTAATGCGTCTGAGAGTTTGATGTAGTTGCCTCTAGATTTGCTCATCGGCTCTCTATTTATTGTTAGTAGGCCTGTGTGAACCCAGTATCGGACATACGGTTTTATTCCTGTAGTTCCTTCAGCCTGAGCTATCTCTGCCTCATGATGAGGGAAAGCGAGTTCAATAGCACCTCCATGAATATCGTACTGAGGACCAAAGTATTTCATTGCAATCGCCGTATCCTCAATGTGCCAGCCAGGATAGCCTAAGCCCCAAGGTGAAGGCCACTTGAGCATATGTTCTTTGGGAGCTCTAATCCAGAGTGCAAAGTCTCTTGGATCTTTCTTGTCGGGATGGACTTCAACTCTGGCTCCAGCTCTCAACTCTTTCGGGACTCTCTTGGACAGTTTGCCATAATCTTTGAATTTAGAAACGTCGAAGTAGACCGAGCCGTTAGCTTCGTAGGCGTAACCATTCTTCAACAGAGCCTTAACTTGTTCTATTATCTCTATCATGTGGCCTGTTGCTCGGGCTAGTATGTTCGGCCGTTCTAACTTCAGTTTGTCCGCTGCCTCCAAGTGCTTCCTCATATAGAAATCAACAATTTCCATCGGATCTTTTTTTTCTTCTATAGCTTTCTTGATTACTCTGTCTTCTCCTGTATCTTCTCTTAGATGGCCAACGTCGGTGATGTTTTGTATGTAATAAACTTTGTATCCTAGGAATTTCAGGAATCTTATCAATACGTCGTAGAAAGCGTAGGTTCTTCCATGGCCTAGGTGCATGTAGTCGTAGTCTGTCATTCCGCAGACGAAAATCTTCACTATACCTTTTTCTAAAGGCTTGAAGACTTCTTTCTTCCCGCTCATCGTATTAGTAAGTTTTAGCACCATTGATGTTTCACACTTCTGTTAGAGAATCGAGGGGGCATAACCCTTCTGGTTCAAACCCCTCCTCTACGCTCTTCATTTTTAAATAGCAAAATATAGGTATTCCCATACCTGCGCATGCCTAAATCAATTTCGTAGCCCTTTTTAGATCATCTATCATTCCTTTAATAATATTAAACCCACCCTGCCAAAATTTCTCTGAACGTATGTCTACACCTACTTCAGTGAGTACCTTTTCTGGACTTTCAGAACCACCGTATGAAAGTAGTTTTATGTATTTTGGTTTGAATGATTCTCCCTCTTCCTTGAACTTATTATAGAGCCCTAGTGTAACCAAATTTCCAAAACTGTATGTCCAACAATAGAATGGGTACCTGTAAATATGAGGTATAGTTATCCATTCCCACTTGAATTCCTTTGGCACTTGGACAGCATTACCAAATTGCTTTTTCAAACCTGAAAAGTATAAATCCGCTAATTTGTCCACTGTGGCACCTTTATCAACAGCGCTGTGAGCATCCTTCTCAAATGTCGTGAAATAAGCCTGCCGTGGTATAGTCGCATACAGCTCACTCAAAATCAGCACAAGTAAGTCTTGTTTAATTTGAGGGTCCTTCTCTTCTTCCATCAGCTTCTCTGAAAGGATCAGTTCCCCAAAAATGGATGCTATCTCTGCAAGAGGTGTATGTGAATGGTATGTTAGTTGGGAGTGATGTGATGCCAACATTGTATGGAGAGAATGTCCCACTTCGTGCCCAATTGTCATAACATGGCTAATACTACCAGCATAGTTAATGAAGACATAAGGTATGATTTTTGGTGTAATACTCATGCAATAAGCTCCAGACAATTTTCCTTTTCGTATTTCAGAATCTATATGGTCTTGCTCAAAAACTCTTCTTGCTAATTCTCCAAGCCTTGGATGAAAGGAATTATAAGCATCAAGAACCAATTCAACGGCATCTGAATATCGAATCTTTTTTTCAGATTTTTGCAGTGGGGCATAAATGTGATATCTACTCATCTGTTTCATTTTCAGAAGTCTTGCTTTTAAAGAAAAGAACTTCTGGAAAACATTAGAATTTCTTCGACATGCTGATAAAAGTGTGCCAACTGCTTCATCTGACATATCGTTTGCCAAGTTGAATACTGATATAGGAGATGGAAAATGTCGTGTATTAATGTGTTCATTTCTCCAATCTCTTACCAATGCTTTGTAAATTTCTCCCAGAACATCTCTATGGGGGATAAATTCCTTGTAAAGTGCCCTATATGCAGCTTCTCTTTGCTTTGCATCCGGCCCAAATACCAATCTCACAATTTCACCGTATGCGAGTTTTTTGGTCTTTCCTCTTTCATCTTTAAGTGTTTTCCCATCAATCCATATTGTATATTCAAAAGCGTTTGTGATCTGTTCGTATAGTTGGATCATTGCCAAACGACCAGTAGTGTCTTTGGTTTTAATCGTCTGCTCTACTGCTTCGTCCAGAACGTAAGGTTTCAGTTTCCTCAATTTCTTTATGTAATAAACATAATCCTCGTTGATATTCGCCGTCAAACGATTGGCTGTTTTGTCATCGAGTTTCGTCAACCAAAGACTAAAGAAAACGGTTCTGTTTGATACATCTGCATCAAGTTCATCCATTCTGCTTTTGAAAGCCCTAGCCTTCTGAGAAGTAGTGTCTTGCGAAAAATACATGTATGCATAACACTCAAAACGAGCATTATTCTTCCGAATTTTTTCGTACAATCTTAAACCTTTGAGTAGATCGTCTGTAGAAATTTTGGGAGAAAGCTTCTGTTTTAGGTGTTCAAACCGTTTTAAGTTGCTTTTGAGTTTTTCCAATTCAGTATCAAACTCGGGCCCAGAATGCGACGGAAGTACATCCTTTAGATTCCAAAGTTTTTGTTGAAATCTGATTTTGTCCACCTCATTGAACATTGGCGAATACAGATATAATTTGTTGTTTCTATATAAACATAGAAGTAATTTTTATTACGTGTGTGGAGCCGAGGAGGGGATTTGAACCCCTATTAAATGGCTCTGCAGGCCATCACATTACCGGACTCTGTCACCTCGGCTTATAAGCCGCGTAATATTTTAAAATCTCTTTAAGATAAACAATTCTCTTAATCACACAAATATGAAGATTAACAAAATGCCATAATGATTATTGACTTACGCTTTGAACCACTTGAAGATTAAGTATCGTATATGCTCCGTTTCCAAGTCAGGTATAGCCATAATAAAACGTTTCCTCACGGTGGTAGCAAGTCTTCCAGCTTTCACAATATCGGTTGCCGTAACCTCGTCTTTTGCTTTCTTCACCGAAATCATGTAAGGCGCATGATCGACACCTGGTCCTTGCTTGTATACGGCGAAGTCGCACCCGTATTTCATGCCTGGCGTGACGAAGAGTCCTCGGTCGCGCATGTCTCGATACACTGCGTACTTCAGGTCGAACTCTTCATAGAGTGTTTTGGCTCTCGCCCGCAGTTCCTTGAAGCTGACCTTGGCTCCTTTCATTCCTTCAGAAACTGTGATCATCCCCTTTTCCATTAGATAGACTCCTTCCATAAGGTCGAGGATTAGGGGAACATTAAAGTCCATATTTTTGGGCTTGGGGATACCTATGGGCTTGCCGTAAAAGCCACGACGGTAGAGTTCAGATCCCTTCTCTGGGGTCCACACCACCAGAAAGTTTTCAATAAACTCCGTTTCGATTTTCTCAGACATTCCAGTTCCGTTCCAGTTTCTTCTAGATGGTGAAAGACAAAATGCGAGCAACATCAGAAGCGTCTTCAGCCTTGTCCGCCGCGTCTTCTAGAAGCCGAGTTACGTCTCTCAAAAGAATTAGCACAGGAATTTCAGCTTGACTGTTGATGATTTCTAACTCAAGCTCTCGATAAAGATCGTCAACGACATGTTCAGCAATCTCAACTTCCCTAGCTTTCTCAAGAGTCTTCGTCGAACCGTAGCTCAGTGTCATGGCGGTTTCCCGAAGCTTTGAGACGGTTTCAAACACTCCATCCGAAAGCTTCATCAACCCCTTCTTAACTTTTAGAGGCACCTTCCACCCTCTCTCCATGATCTCCAGCAGTCGAAACCCTATGCCCTCAGAAAAGTCTGCGATTTCACTTGTCAGGTTGGTGAAGCGGAGAAAGTCTTCTCGACTCATCAGAATGGCCCCTATCTCAGCAAGCTCTCGTGAAACCATACGCCTTGCTCCGTCTACCTCCTCTCTCGACTTCTTGATCTCTGTGAATAAGATTCGAGCCGACTTTTTGTCTTCCTTTACAAAGCAATCAACCATCTGTGAAACCTTACGAGAAACTTCCGTTACCTTTCTTAAATGATCTCGGCAAACGGTGAGAGCTCTTCGTTTCACTCGTTCTTCTGTTTCCACCGGAAAAACCACTGCTTCCGCCTCTCAAAAGTCTTCATCGACACTCGACATATGATATGCGAAAGCCTTAAAAAATGTAGCGAAAGAAATGAAGAAATTAACCTTTAATCAGTTGCCCCAAGTCTCTAAATTCTACTTTATAACGGAAAAAAGCATGGAGCAGTCCAGGAAGCTCCTTAATCCCGCTTCTAACCTGTTTCCATGTGTCGCGATCACGTACAGTCACCGTGTCATCCTTCAACGTCTGATAATCAATAGTTATTCCCAGAGGGGTACCCACCTCATCGGCCCTTGCATATCGTCTTCCAATGGAACCTGATTCATCATACTCCACGTAAAAACCTTCATCGATCAGCATCTCATACACTTGCTTTGCCTTTTCAGGCAAGCCGTCCTTGCTCACCAATGGAAAAACACCCATCTCTATGGGCGCGAGTTCTCGTGGAAAACTTAACACTACTCGATCTTCCTTTGTTTTGTAAGCGTA
>Ga0209991_10000986_pt1 | contig 12787 bp, 10 predicted proteins | sample ChitaG_FD_183167 | JGI IMG/M metagenome (GOLD analysis project Ga0209991, IMG submission 183167) | Deep subsurface microbial communities from South Pacific Ocean to uncover new lineages of life (NeLLi) - Chile_00310 metaG (SPAdes)... | ecosystem: Environmental > Aquatic > Marine > Oceanic >...
GAGGGCTTTGTCAAGGTCGTTGATCTGGTGGTGGAGGAGATCAACGAGGAGGGCATCCTGGGGGGGCGCAAGATCGAGATCGTCAAGTGCGACGACGTGGGCAAGCCCGACGAATCGTCCAAGTGCGCCAATCAGTTGGTGTCGGCCGGGGTCAAGGCCGTGGCTGGCAGCTACAGCTCCACCTGCACCGAGCCCGCTTCGGTGATCTACAACGAGGCCGGCCTCTTGCAGATCACCCCGTCCTCGACGGCCACCCGGCTGTCGCAGAAAGGCTTCCAGCGCTTCTTCCGCGTCTGCTTCCTGGACGACCGCCAGGCCCTGTTCGCTGCCAACTTCATCAAGGATAACCTGGGGGCCAGCAAGGTCGGCATAATCCACGACAACTCGACCTACGCTCAGGGCTTGGCTGAGCATGCCAAGCGCTATTCAGAGCAAGCCGGGTTGGAGGTGGTCATCTTCGATGCCATTAACCCTGAGGACACGGACTTCAAGCCCATCCTGACTAAGATTGGTGGCCTTGGACCCGACCTTGTCTACTTCACCGGCTACCACCCACAGGGAGGGCTGCTGCTCAAGCAGTCCAAGGAGCTGGGAACCACTTTCCAGTGGGTGATGGGCAACGCCTGCAACAACCCAGAGATGATCGAGATCTCCGGGCTGGATGCGGCCAAGGGTACCTACATTACGACCGAGCCGCTGCCCAAGGACATCCCTGGTGACGTGGCCAAGAAGTTCTACGACGACTTCGTCACCAAGTACGGAGAGCCACCGGCCAGCATCTGGTGGGTCATGGCTGGGGACGCTCTGGGGGTCATCGTCAAGGCCATGGAAGAGACCAACTCCACCGACTCGGCGAAGATGGCCGAGTACCTGCACACCGAGTTCGCGGACTACCCCGGTGTGACGGGCAACATCATCGGCTTCGACGAGAAGGGTGACCGCAAGGGCACGGTCCACGTAGCCTACATCATCACCGACGCTGGTGAGTTCGAGATGGTCAGATAGGTCTGGCAAGACAAGAGAGGGAGTTTGAGGGGGAACCCTTTGAACTCCCTCTCTGATTATCAGCTTGCGGCGGTACATGTCATTGCGAGCGCAGCGAAGCAATCTCCTGCCAGATTGGGGATTGCTTCGTCACGGAGTTTACACCGAGCGTGGCGAAGTGCTCCTCGCAATGACGTTCTTGAAGTGAGCAAGAGCGTATGGGACAACTTCTGCAGCAATTGATAAATGGTTTGACCATTGGGTCGTTCTACGCCCTGATCGCCTTGGGCTATACTATGGTCTACGGCGTGCTCAAGTTGATCAACTTCGCCCACGGCGATCTCTTCATGCTGGGCGCTTATCTGGGCCTCGTTACTTTGATGGGGGTGGTGGTCAATCTCGGCGCCCCAGCCAGCTTGCTACTCCTCTTATTGATCTTCCTGATCGTCATGGCCCTGGTAGCGGGAATAGGGATCGTGCTGGAACGGGTTGCCTATCGCCCTCTCTATCAGGCCGGGCGTCTGCCTTCCATCGTCTCCGCCTTGGGAGCTTCGATCTTTCTTCAGAACGGGGTGATGCTCCTCTACGGTGCCAGGTATAGGACGTATCCTGAGGAGTTCAAGGTTATTGTCCCGGATATTATTTGGGAGATCGGCGGAGCGAGAATCTCCTTGATTCAGGTAGTGATGCTGGTCATCGCCGCTCTCCTGATGGCTGGCTTGTACTTCTTCGTTCAGTACACCAGGGTGGGCACAGCCATGCGCGCCGTGGCGCTGGATCATGACACTGCCAGCTTGATGGGGATTGATGTGTACCGCATCATCATGTTGGTCTTCCTCATCGGGCCAGCCCTGGGGGGAGCGGGCGGAATGATGGTTGGCCTCTACTATGGGCGGATTTACTTCACTCTGGGGTGGGGATACGGCCTGAAGGCGTTCACGGCCGCCATCATGGGAGGTATCGGCAACATCCCAGGGGCCATGATCGGAGGGCTGATGCTGGGGGTGATTGAGGCGCTGGCCACTGGCTTTGTGTCCGATGCCTGGAAGAACGCCATTGCCTTTTTTGTGCTGGTGGTGATACTTATCCTCAGGCCTACGGGGCTGCTCGGGGAACGAGTAGCAGAGAAGTTGTGATGGGAGTGAGTTCACTTGAAAGACTTGATGGGCCGCTTGCGAAAACTGGATGAACGCTATTTGTACTCGATACTGGCTGCTCTGGTCGTCTTGTTTCCGTGGATTGTTCGGAGCGTCCGCTGGATCCAGGTGGTCAACTTCTTCTTTGTGTACGCCCTGCTGGGTTTAAGCCTCAACATCATTTTGGGCTACGCTGGGCTGTTCCAGCTCGGTCACGCTGCTTTCTACGCGGTAGGAGCCTACACAACAGCCATACTCAGCACCCGGTACCACATCCCGACCTTCTGGCTATTGCCTGTCGCTGGCTTGTTGTCGGCCGTTTTCGCTATTCTGATCAGCCGGCCCATATTACACCTGCGGGGCGATTATCTCTGTATCGTGACCATTGGCTTTGGGGAGATCGTGCGCATTTCCCTGCGCAACGATGCGAGCAGCCTGATATTTCTGTCCAAGATCCCTGGCCTCCAATTCCTGGAGGAAAAGCTGACCGGACTGGTGCTCACGGGAGGGCCCAACGGTATCTTCGGTATCAACCGACCCGCTATCCTCGGCTTCACCTTCCGCCAGCAATGGCACTACTACTACCTGTTTCTGGCTTTCGTTGTCTTAACCGTCTTCGCCATGCGGCGGTTGGAGAACTCGCGCCTCGGACGGGCCTGGACCTGTGTGCGCGAGGATGAGTTGGCTGCTGAGACCATGGGAATTGACACTGTGCGAGTGAAGCTTCTGGCCTTCGCCATCGGCGCTGCCTGGGCAGGGGTGGCGGGCAACCTCTACGCCAGTTGGGTGACGGTCATCGCTCCGGAGAGCTTCAGCTTCTGGGAGTCGGTGATCATGTTCTGTATCGTGGTGCTGGGCGGCACGGGCTCTATCCCTGGTGTGCTGGTGGGCACCGTGGGCATGGTCGTCTTGCCGGAGATCCTACGCGAGGTTCTGTTAAACATCCAGCAGTGGCGAATGCTCCTTTTCGGGGCGGCAATGGTAATCATGATGGTCTTTCGCCCTGAGGGCCTCTGGCCCAGCCAGCGCTTCCGCCGCCAGTTGGAGCTGGCCAAAGAGGCAGTTGGCAGCGAGTAGCGTTCCAACTTCCACGCTCCAACCTCCAACAATCGAGGTAAGACATGGCTTTGTTGGAAGTGCGCAACCTGACCAAGAGATTCGGCGGTTTGACAGCGGTTGACCGTTTGGATTTCGAGGTCAATGATGGCGAAATACTGGGCATGATCGGGCCTAACGGGGCGGGGAAGACGACGGTCTTCAATCTTATCAGCGGGATCTACCCGCCGGACGAAGGGGAAATCCGTCTGAATGGCCAGAACCTGTTGGGTCTCAGGCCCCACTTGATTACCGAGCAAGGCATTGGGCGGACCTTCCAGACCATCCGGCTGTTCCGCAACCTGACGGTCATGGAGAACGTCATGGCGGGGCGGCACTGCCGCACCAGGGCCGGCTGGGTAGGGGCCATATTGCAGCCCCAGAGCCAGCAACTTGAAGAGCAGCGTATTCGCGAGGAAGCGGAGCGCCACCTGCGGTTCATGAAGCTGTACGAGCAGCGAGCGGAGCTGGCCAAGAACCTGCCTTATGGCGATCAGCGCCGTCTGGAGATCGCTCGGGCGCTGGCCATTGATCCCCAAGTTCTCATCCTGGACGAGCCCGCCGCTGGCCTGAATGAGCAGGAAACCAACGAACTGATGCAGTTGATCAGCCAGGTGCGTGGTTCGGGGATCACGATCTTTCTCATCGAGCACGACATGAAGGTGGTGATGGGCATCTCGGATAGGATCATCGTTCTGGATAATGGGAAAAAGATCGCTGAGGGAACGCCGGCCGAGGTGCGGGGCGATCCACGGGTTATCGAGGCCTATCTAGGCAAGGAAGAATAGAAGATGGCTCTGTTAGAGATCGAAAACCTTCACTCATATTATGGACACGTGCATGCCCTGAAGGGCATCTCTCTAGAGGTCGAGGAGGGTGAAATCGTCACCCTTATTGGGGCCAATGGGGCGGGCAAGACCACTACCCTCCGGACCGTCTCAGGATTGCTGAGTCCCCGCGAGGGGCGAGTTGTCTTCGATGGCCAGGTGCTTAACGGCGTGCCCGCTCACCAAATTGTGAACATGGGCATCTCCCAGGCTCCTGAAGGGCGAAAGGTCTTTACCACTTTGACGGTGCAAGAGAACCTGAACATGGGGGCCTATAGCCTGGGTAGCGATAGGGAGGCCATCGAGGAGAACCGGAGGAGGGTCTTCCAGCTTTTCCCCCGCCTGGAGGAGCGGAAGAACCAGGTCGCCGGCACCCTCTCCGGCGGAGAGCAGCAGATGCTCTCCATTGGGCGGGCACTGATGGCCAGGCCGAGGCTCTTGATGCTGGATGAGCCCTCTTTGGGCCTGGCTCCCATGCTAGTCAAGGCCATCTTTCAAACCATCGAGGAAATCAATCAGGGAGGGGTGACCATACTTTTGGTGGAGCAAAATGCCCGCGCCGCCCTGAGGCTGGCCGACAAGGGCTACGTGCTGGAGATCGGCCGCACCATCCTCTCGGGTTCGGCGGAGGAGCTGATACGCGACGAGCGGGTGAGGAGAGCGTATCTAGGGGAGGAGTGAGAAAAATGGCGGCCGCAATTCGAGAGCGATATGTTGTGGACGAGCAGGGCAACCAAGTTGGCGTTCTACTCGATATTCGCGGTTATCGGAGAATCCTCGAGGAGCTGGAAGAATTAGAGGCCATTCGCGCCTACGACGCAGCAAAAGCATCGGGAGATGAAGCTATTCCTTTTGAGCTGGCGATTGAGGAGATTGAGTGAGTTGACACGCGACGAGCGCGTGAGGAATGAGGAGGAGAAAGCGGCGGGGGCGAAATCGCCCCCGCCTTTTAACTGGAGGATGGGGAGGAATTATGAAGCTACGAGTGCTGTCGAAGCAGGATGTCCAGCGAGCCGTCCCCATGCGGGAGGCCATCGAGATCGTGAAGGGGGCCTTCGCCCAGCTCTCGGCGGGGAAGGCGGTGGTGCCCCTGCGCACCCAACTACCAGTGGAGAGACACGAGGGGGTGACCCTCTTTATGCCGGCCTATCTCTCGGAAAGCGGCGACCTGGGGGTCAAGATCGTCTCCGTCTTCCCCCGCAACCTGGAGATGGGATTGCCCACCATCTTCGCCCTGGTGGTAGTCGTGGAGGCCTCTACCGGCCGGCCAGTGGCGGTGATGGACGGGACCTATCTGACGGCGCTGCGCACCGGCGCGGCTTCGGGGGCGGCCACCGACCTTTTGGCCAGGAAGGAGGCCAGGGTGGCGGCCATCTTCGGGGCAGGAGCCCAGGGGCGCACCCAACTCTTGGCGGTCTGTGAGGTGCGGGACATCGAGAGAGCCAGGGTCTACGACTCCAACCTCCAGGCGGCGGAAAGCTATGCCAAGGAGATGGGGGGAAAAGGGAGGGTCCCTGCGGACCTTAAGGTCGCCTCCTCCCCAGCAGAGGCCGCGCGTGAGGCCGATGTCATCTGCACCGCCACCACCTCCAAGACACCCGTCTTTGCCGACGGAGACCTCAAGCAGGGCGTCCACATCAATGCCGTCGGCTCCTTCACGGCGGAGATGGAGGAGATCCCCGAGCAGACAGTTGGAAGGGCCAGGATCGTGGTAGGCTCGCGGGAGGGATGCCTGGCCGAGACGGGCGACCTGATCATCCCCATTCGCAAGGGCCTCATCACCGAAGACGACATCTATGCCGAGCTGGGGGAGATCGCTGCTGGGATCAGGCCAGGGCGCGAGAGCGCTGGGGAGATCACTCTCTTCAAGTCGGTGGGCAATGCCGTGCAGGATGTTTCGGTGGCCAAACGGGTCATGGAGGCAGCGCAGCGGTTGGGGCTGGGGGTTGAGGTTGAGCTGTGAAGCCAGAGCGGGAGGCGCTTGAGGGATACCTCCCGCTCAGGGGACATACTTGAGGAGCAGCAACAGGCCGACCAGGGCCACCAAAGCGAACTCGATGAGGATCCGCCGACTGAGGAGCCCTAGAAGCCCTTGCCGGGAGAGGCCGGTGATAAGGTAGAAGATGAGCAGCAGAAGGATTCCAGCAGTCAAGCTGTTCACCTTCGAGTAGTTCAAGGCCCAAACGATCTCCCCCATGACCAAGCCGACGATCAGGGCGTAGAGACTGGTTCGTCCAAGGCTCTGCCGAGCGCCGTGCAGGAGATCCAGGGCCAACAGGCCACCCCCTGCCAGCGTCGCCGTAGCCGAGAGCAAACTGCGCGCCCTGCTCCCATAAACGAGGACGAAGAGGACAAGGGCTATTAGATAAGCGACGACGTTCAGGCCCAATCGGGCTGCCCTGCAGCCAGGAGCAGCGGGATCAACGGTGTGGTACTCGGCTGTGATAATCAACGGGAGAAGGATTCCCATCGTAGCCAGGCTGCCCAGCGTGTAGATTCGGTTTGGGGCTCGAGGTAAGAGGAGTGTTGCCAACAGTGTCGCTAGGCCAGGGAGGATCCAGAAAACGAAAGTACAGGGAAGTTTCTTCTGTCCCCGGGACAAGGGATGGAGGCGTACGATGGAGTCGGTGCCGACACAGGCCATGCTGGCCAATAGCGCAGCCACTGGCCAATTCTGAGAGAATCGGATCGTCAGGGGTGAGCCCAGGACGACGAAGGAGAAAGTCCTCGTCGGCAATTCGATGATCAGAGAGAGGGCCAGACAAAGCAATATCAAGCTCACCACAACGCTTAGTCTGTCGTAGTTAGGCATCGTAGGCCCATTCTATAATCACCCTTTGTTTTTGTCAAACGCTGATAAGCTGATATTGATCTCGACACCCTAGCGGCAGGCAGATGGGGAACAGTTGCCGGCCGCTTTTTTGACAAGCGGCTGGCAAAGGTGTTATAATCAAGAAAAGATTGCCAGGAGTTGTGGAAGATGAATGGCGAGCAGAAGAGTGTCGAAGAGCGCATGGAGGAGCTGCATAAGGAGATTCATTACCACAATTACCGCTACCATGTGCTGGACTCCCCCGTCATCAGCGACGCCGAGTACGACAAGCTGATGCGGGAGCTACGGGAGCTGGAGGCGGCCCACTCGGAGCTGGTTACTCTGGACTCGCCCACGCAAAGGGTGGGAGTCGAACCGGCGGATAGGTTCGAGAAGGTGCGCCATCCAAAACTGATGCTCAGCCTGAACGATGCCTTCGACGAGGAGGATCTCTGGGCCTGGTTGGAACGCATCAGCAAACTCTTGCCGGAAGGGGTGACGCCGAAGGATTTGCGATATGTGGTAGAGGCTAAGATAGACGGCCTGACGGTGGTGCTCACCTACGAGGATGGACGCTACATTCAAGGTGCGACGCGGGGAAACGGCGTCGAGGGTGAGGATGTCACAGCTAACCTCAAGACCATAAAGGGTGTTCCCCTGCGCATCCCCGTCTCGCCTGATGGTCCGCCGCCAGCCCGTCTGGTGGTGCGGGGCGAGGCCTACATGCGCATTGACCAGTTCGAGGAGTTCAACCGCCGCCAGGCGGAGCTGGGCCAGAAGACTTTTGCCAATCCCCGCAACGCTGCCGCTGGCTCGGTGCGCCAGCTCGACTCCCGCATCACCGCCTCCCGTCCCCTTTCCATCTTCACCTATGCCGTGGTGGACAGCGAGGGGGTCACCGTCACCACCCAGTGGGATTCCCTCCAGTACCTCAAGCGTATGGGCTTCCCCGTCAACCTCGATAGCCGCTTGCTTCCGGACTTCCAGGAAGTTGTGGCCTACTGCAACGAATGGATGAAGAAGCGGGACACCCTCGACTATGAAGTAGACGGTGTGGTGATCAAGATCAACTCCCTGGAGCTCCAGGAGCAACTGGGAGCCGTGGGCAACGCCCCCCGCGGAGCTATCGCCTACAAATTCCCTGGCCGGGAGGCGACGACCAGGCTGCTGGCCATCGGCGTGAACGTCGGACGCACCGGCACTTTGAATCCCTTCGCCATCCTGGAGCCAGTGGAGGTGGGGGGCGTCATCGTCAGGCAGGCGTCCCTCCATAACGAAGAGGCCATTCACCGCAAGGACATCCGCATCGGCGACACCGTCACCGTGCGACGGGCCGGGGAGGTCATCCCCTACGTGGTGGGGCCTATCGTGGACCTCCGCACCGGCGACGAGACGGTCTTCCACATGCCCGATCGCTGCCCGGCCTGCGGGGAGCCAGCCGTAAAGCCGGAGAGCGAGGTGGCTCATTACTGTGTCAACGCTGCCTGCCCAGCTCAGTTGGTGCGGCGGGTGGAGTACTTTGCCTTCCGGGGGACTATGGACATCGAGGGCTTTGGCTCCCGCATGGCCGAGCAGTTCGTGAAAGAGGGGCTGCTCAAGGACGTGGCCGATTTCTACTATCTCCGCCGGGAGGACATCCTGTCTCTGGAGGGCTTCGCCGAGAAGAGCACCGACAACCTTCTGGCGGCTATCGAGGCCTCCAAGGACCGGCCCCTCTGGCGCCTGATTACTGCCCTGGGCATCCGCTTCGTGGGGAGCACCGTAGCCCAGCTCCTGACCGAGCACTACTCGTCCATTGACGAGCTGATGGCTGCTACTCAGGAGGAATTGGAGGCCATCGAGGGTCTGGGGCCTCACACGGCGGGCAGCATCGTGGGGTGGTTTGGGCGGGAGCGGCACCGGAGGCTGATCGAGAGGCTGCGGCGGGCCGGGGTGAGGATGGAAGAGAGGGAGGAGGTCGGGGAGGAGATACCACCGACCCTGGCGGGGTTGACCTTCGTCATCACCGGCATCCTGCCCTCCATTAGCCGCGATGAGGCCAAAGCCCTGATCGAGGGCCACGGCGGCAAGGTTACAGGATCCGTCTCCAGCAAGACCGATTATCTTCTGGTGGGAGAGGCCCCGGGCGGCACCAAATACAACAAAGCCCGCCGACTGGGCGTGCCCATGATGGAGGAGGCAGAGCTCCTGCGGATGATCGAATGAGGAGTGACATGGCACGAGTTGTATTGAAACGGGGGCGGGAGAAGCCGGTCCTGAACCGGCATCCCTGGATCTTCTCCGGAGCCATCAAGCGCATCGAAGGAGAGGTCGCCGACGGAGAGGTGGTAGTGGCAACTGACTACCGGGGGCGCTTCCTGGCCCAGGGCTATCTGAACCGCCGCTCTCAGATTACGGTGCGCCTCCTCACCTGGGACGAGAGCGAAGTCATTGGGGGGGACTTCTGGAGGCGCCGGCTGGAGCGGGCTTTCGCTGGCCGTCGAGCCCTGGTCGATGATCCATCCACCGACGCCTACCGCCTGGTCAACGCCGAATCCGACCTCTTGCCCGGCCTGGTTCTCGATCGCTACGGCGATTATCTGGTGGTCCAATTTCTCACGCTGGGGATCGAGCGGTGGAAGGCTGAATTGGTCAGCCTGTTGGCTGGTTTGCTGAAGCCCAGGGGCATCTACGAGCGGAGCGATGTGGAGGTGCGGAAGAAGGAGGGATTGGCTCAGGTCAGCGGCCTTCTGCACGGGGAGGAACCACCCAACCTGGTGGAGGTAACGGAGAACGGTCACCGCTTCTTAGTAGACGTCAAAACGGGGCAGAAAACCGGCTTCTATCTTGACCAGCGGGAGAACCGTCAACAGTTGATGAGGTACTGTCGCGGCCCCCTGGTCCTTGGGCCCAGGGACCAAGGGAAGGAGGTGCTCAACTGCTTCGCCTACTCTGGGGCTTTCGCCATCTACGCCGCCGCAGCCGGGGCCGGGCGCATCACCAACGTCGAGTCCTCGGCCGAGGCCCTGGAGCTGGCCCGGCGCAACATGGCTGTTAATAGCTTCGCTACTCGCGACGACGAGTACGTAGAAGGAGATGTTTTTCAAGTGCTGCGGGAATACCGCGATCAGGGGCGGACCTTTGGCCTGATCATCCTCGACCCGCCGAAATTCGCCTACTCTCAGCATCAGGTGAAATCGGCCTGCCGGGGCTATAAGGACATCAACCTGTTAGCCATGCAGATCATCGCCCCCGGCGGCATCCTCTTCACCTTCTCCTGCTCGGGCCTGGTGAGCCCCGACCTCTTCCAGAAGGTGCTCTTCGGGGCCAGCGTTGACGCCGGCCGCGACGTGCAGATCATCGAAAGGCTCTCCCAGGCCTCCGACCACCCGATCCTGCTTACCTTTCCTGAGTCGGAGTATTTGAAAGGGTTAGTGTGTCGGGTGTTCTAGAAATGTAGCAGGGTGACAAGCCGCCCCGTTTTCTTGAAACAAGCGTGAAAAAGCCCCTATCTCTTTTCGAGATAAGGGGCTTTTGTCATGCTCGGGGTAATAACTTTTGAATAGAGTATAGAGAGAGTTCTTGTCTATTTCGACTATGAGACGTGGTTAACATCTCGTGTGTATCTAAACTCGCCGAAGGCCATTTGGGTAGTACCTGAAAGCCCTAACCAGATACACACTGTTAGTGAAGTATTGCGTTCATTTGGGTTTTTCAACGTGCTCAAGAACTTTTGGGTTGAGCATGTCCTTCAAACAGGCGGCTGCCTTCGTATATGTGTCGTAGAAACGTTCCCAATCCAAATATCTAATACTTGGATCGTGCGAATTCTTGGTTGCAGGACATTGATCGTTTGGCAAAACAGAAAGCCACCTGTGCGGTTGAGGCAGGTGGCTTTTTACTCAAGAAACCCAGTGCCAAGTGGAGCGATTTGCAATGCCCAGCGGGGCTCTGAATTATGACCGGACATCAGAAAAAACCTAACCGGGCCCGATGTGGCCGATGGCTGTCTGCACCACCACGGCCTTTAGCCCAGCTCCCTCCAGGACCCGCTTCACGGTCAGCATCTCCCCCGGCTGCGGTCTCTCGATATCCCTCCTCCTGAAGGTGGGAAAGTAGTCAAGGACGCTGAGCTGCGTGCCTGGGTCTATGGAGGCCAGCTTTCTGCCGAAATCCCTCACCTCCTCCAGCCCGATCAACACTTTGTTATATGGCAGACCAACCCCCAGGAAAACCCTGTCCTTATAGCTCGAAACCACGTATTCTGTGGCCCTCCAGGCGGTCTCCAGGTACCTGCGGGCCAGGGCCTCGTCCTCGATGCCTGTGATGCACATGAAGGTCTCCGGATAAACCCCCTTAGGCTCAATGCCGATGTCCGTGGCCCCGGCGTCGATCAGCTCGTCTATGTAATCCCTGCTCAACAGCGTGCCGTTGGAATCCAGGTGGAGCCGGGCGTCGGGGTCGGGATTGAGCGCTCTCAGTTCACTGAAATACTGAACAAGCCAGGGGCGGTTAAGCGCCGGTTCGCCTCCGGAGATAGCCATCCTGTCCACGCCATAGCGATGGCGAGCCCTGGTCACTCTCTCGGCCGCCCGCCGAGGGCTCAGGGGCGCGTTCCTCCCGTCGTAGGTGGTGGTTAAGTTCTGGCACTGGGGGCATCTGAGGTTGCATCCCGCCACCCAGATGGCTACCTCGATGTAGCGCCCCCTCGCCTTCAGCCACCACGGGGTCGCCTTCCCACCAACCGAGTGAGGTTGAGGGCCGTGAATGACCCTCACCGGCGTGAAACCATGGGGTGGGTCAGTCCGTATCGCCATCGTCTCCCTCACAGGGGATACGCAGGAGCGCACGGGGCTTCCATCGGCCAAGACCAGGCAGGTGTAGCACCCCCCGGTGCAGCAGGGGGCCTGGATGTCGCCCTCGCCGGGGGATACCCCGAAGGAAAGTCCCACCATCTCCAGGGCCCTCTTCACTGTGATTCTTTCGGGGGCCTCGAAACCCTCGCCGTCAACCTGGATGCGAACGGTTTTTCGAGAGCTTTCATCTTCGACGAGCTCCCTGGCATGATATGGGCAGCCCCGGAGGCAGGCCAGGCAGACGATGCAGGCCCCAGGACTGGGGCAGAAAATGACCTCCTGGCACGTCCCGCAGTGGCCGCACTTATCTTGGTTTATCCTACAAAGGTACAGTAATGCGGGCGCCGTCTTCCCCGCCAAAGTACACGTAAAATGTCATCAAACCTCGGCTCTGGCTATTGTGCTTTTTTCAAGAGGTGGATGGCCTTATCTATTCTTATGACAATTGTGCCTTGTTTTACAATCTTGTATGTCCGACCACCCTCTTTGATAGTGTCAAACAGAATGTAATCCTTGATGGCAATCCCCACCAGTTCATTTTGTTGATTGAACACCCCCCCTCCACTAAACCCCCGAATGACTGGAGGAGTTACCCCAAAAAACGGGCTTTCCGGAGGGAAATCTCCGACGATTTCCGCATCGCGGGGGTAAAGTAGCCCGACCCCATCGGGGAAGAATTCGTGACCGATCAAGTATATTTCTTCCCCAGGACGAAGCCGAGATGGATCCCCGAAGGAAAGAGAAGGGACCTCTTGACGACACTCGAATTCTAGCACTGCTAGATCTAGAGAAGGATCAGTTGCTGCGACTTTCGCCAAGGCATACCACTCTTTCCAAGGCATATGGGGTTGGGTGATCCTGATCTCTGTGGCGGTGATCTCCCCTGTCTTATTGCTTCCCACCAGGTGGAAGACAGTAACAATTAACTCTTGATCCACTGCTACTCCAGTTCCAGCTTTGATTCCCATTGGATGTTCAGCCTTTATCATAAAGTGGGCTTCTTGAACTTCTTTTACTTTGGGATCACTGATCAGTCGAAGAATGAAAGGTGTGGGGATTGGTTGTTGAATAGGGGAAGGTTCAGGCCTTGCAGTGTCA
>Ga0209991_10000987_pt1 | contig 12785 bp, 10 predicted proteins | sample ChitaG_FD_183167 | JGI IMG/M metagenome (GOLD analysis project Ga0209991, IMG submission 183167) | Deep subsurface microbial communities from South Pacific Ocean to uncover new lineages of life (NeLLi) - Chile_00310 metaG (SPAdes)... | ecosystem: Environmental > Aquatic > Marine > Oceanic >...
CATTCGGCCCGAGCTCATGGCCGAGGGCGGGACTAAGTGCTGCCCGCGACGAGCCCTTCGGCCTCGAGCGCTCAGGGCCGAGAGGCTCGGCCGAGCCGAGTGAGCAATCTCAAAAGCAATACTCATGAAAATACGTTATAGTATTTGCGAATCGAAGCACTAAGCTGGATAAAAAGATACTTTTTATTGAGGGAGGGAAGGGAAATAGAGCCCCAAAAGGATGCTGAAACTCATGAAAGATTTATGGCGCCAAATTCCATGAGACCTTTGCAAAGACTGACAATTTTTGTCACCCTAAAAAAGAGGATGGGCTTTTCTGAAGTAACTGGTGGTAGTTAGCAAGATTCTACCTGAATCTTTGCCAGATTACCGTAATCATAACATTGACACTATGTCTCTAAACCTTGTATTTACCGAAATCCTCCGGCTTGAGTTTTTCAAGAATGTCTTGCCATCTTTTCCCTTGCTCGCTTTCATCCACAGCCACGCCTTCTCTAGCTGCTTCAATCTGCTTGGATTTCTTTAAAACATCATCTGAAACAAATATAGGCGCCTTAGTCCTGAGGGCGAGGGCAATGGCATCACTGGGCCGAGAATCGATTGCTGCGGGTTTGCCCCTGGTTGTAAGGTGAATAAGTGCATAGTAGGTATTATCTCTTAGGTCACAGATCTCTATTTTGTTTACCTTGATATCCGTCTTATCTATGATGTTTTTCAAGAGATCATGTGTCATAGGCCTTGGAAACCTTACACCTTCTATTTCACTTGCAATTGCTGTTGCCTCAAGAAGACCTATCCAAATAGGCAAGCTCTGATTCCCCTCAATCTCTTTTAAGATGATAAATGGGGTCTTTGTAACTGGATCCATATTTAATGACACTATGGTCACCGCCTTGAGCATCACATTTCCTCCCATTTTTTATTCTACATTCGTGGTAAGAGTCCCTGTCAAGGGAAAATGATTAATCGTTTTTGAAAAATAAATGTTATTTATTTAATTTTATATTAGCAGTCCGATCAATGAACAAAAGGTTTAAGGCAGTATGGCTCTTCAGAGGGGTCTATAATCAATAGTTTTATTTGAATTAAGCTCAAACTACAGTTTTATTTGCAAATACGCAACAGGGCTATTTCCGCTTTTGACTTTGATAGTTCTTTTGTCAGGGGTAAGGATTATTAGAGGGTCGTCGAGTCTAAATGCATATGAGATGGAGTATCACGGACCTTCTGTCAGAAATCTCTCAACTTTTGCCTTTTCTTTCAGTTTCTGAATACAGAGACTTACTTCTTTCTGAACCTTCTGCTGCTTTAGATAGCGTCCAAGCCTGTCTTTGATGTCCTTAAAAGCGATGGTAGTTTGAGATTTTTTATCGATGACTTTAATCAGGTGGTAACCGAACTTGGTCTGAACAATGTCACTCACATCACCCGGCATTATAGCAAAAGCGGCCTCTTCAAAAGGCTTTACCATCTGTCCCTGGCCAAAGTAGCCCAGATCCCCACCCTTGGCACTACTAGGGCCTTGGGAAAATTCTTTGGCAAGTGCTGCGAAATCCTCACCTTTTTGCACCCTATGCTGGATCTCTTCAATCTTTTTCCGTGCTGCAGCTTTTTGCGATCCATCCGCCTGGGGCTCTACCTTTATCAGAATGTGGCTGGCCCGCACCTGCTCAGGTTGTTTGAATAAACCTGGACTGCTCTCATAGAAGGCCTTGATTTCCTGGTCTGAAACCCCTGCATTCTAATTTCTCCTTTTTAAATTGAAGAAAGAAACGCCCATACAGGGCGCCTAATTGGGCCAGTGGATGATTGTAAGGTTATCTTGGAGCGCCACTTAATAGGAGCGCCGTCCTCCACCTCGTCTTCCTCCACCTCGACCGGTTTCGGAACGAGGGCGAGCCTCATTAACGTTAAGCCTTCGCCCCTTCAACTCCTTGCCGTTCAGGCCTTCGATAGCGGATTGGGCTTCAGCTTTATCGGGCATCTCCACGAATCCGAACCCTCTTGATTGTCCACTGTAATTGTCTTTAATAATTTTGACGGATTCGACCTGCCCGAAGGCTTCAAAAGCCTGTTTAAGGTCCTCTTCGGTGGCCTTGTACGACAAACTGCCTATATAGATATTCATTCTAACCTCCTTTTTTATCTTGAATATTTATTTGGAATTTCGACTAACGGTCCCAGCAGCAAAGAAGTTTTTGCGAGGCAAAAATGTAGGTGAGTCTGCCTGTGGCGAAGTAACCTTTTATGCTGTGTTAGGCGAAGTTTTTCTTTTCGAATATTTCACAAACAATTTTCGAAAATCTTTCGAAAATGGAAACCGTAAATTGCAAAAGTTATTGACAACTGGAAAAGTTTTGGACGTCTGAATAAAGACCAGAAGAAGAGCTTCCAGTAATAAACCCTTTCTTTCTCTATTATACCTATGAACAATATGGATTTTAAGAATGCCCCAATGTAGTTGAAATGAAAGTGAAATGTCCTTTTTCCCAATGGCTTATAGTCTCTTAAAAATTCCTTAACCCGTTTATAGTAAGGTTCAGGGGAATAGATTCTGCTAATTATCCTTTTATAACCCTTAATGAGTATTTCGTAATCCATTTTAGGGATAAAGTTTATCGAAAAGTCTGTATTGTCACCTGACACATCCTTCAATAGCCTGCCCTCTTTTCCAAGTCGCTGGTAGAGTTTGGTGCTGCGAGGAGCATTTAACAATCCCACCATGGCGGTGACAATTCCACTTTCCTGGATAAATGCACTAAGCCTTTCAAAAATTGAAGCAGGATCATTATCAAAGCCTACAATAAATCCTCCCTGTACCTGCAAACCAAACCTCTGGATCTTTTTTACGCAGGCTAACAAATCACGATTCTTATTCTGAACCTTATTGCATTCTGCCAGGCTTTCCTCATTTGGTGTCTCAATGCCGACAAATACTGAATTAAACCCTGCCTTAACCATCATCTGCATAAGTTCCTCATCGTCGGAAAGATCTATAGATGCCTCTGTATTAAAAGGGAAGGGATGTTTTTTTCTTTCCATCCACTCAATCATAGCAGGCAAAATTTCCTTTTTTAACTTTCTTTTATTTCCTATAAAGTTATCATCAACAAAAAATACATCACCTCTCCAGCCCTGGGAGTAAATGTTTTCTAATTCGGCTACGATTTGGCCTTTGCTCTTTGTGCGCACCTTATGCCCATAAAGCGCTGCTATATTGCAAAATTCACAATTAAAAGGACAGCCTCGGGAATACTGGATACTCATTGTTGCATATTTCTTCATATTGATAAGTCCCCAGAGTGGAATAAGTGCTTTTCTTATATCTGGTAATTCCTTAGAGGTATAAATATGTTTAGCACATCCATTTTTCAAATCCGCTAAAAAGTGTGGGAGGGTGATTTCTGCCTCATTGAGTACAAGATGATCCACATCCTCGAACTCTTCGTATCCAGTCGTAAAGAGGGGACCACCAGCGACAATCTTGATACCCATTTTCTTGCACCTGCTAATGACTTCTTTTACCGATTCCTTTTGGATACACATAGCGCTAACAAACACACAGTCAGCCCATTCAAGGTCTTTATCCTTTAGGGTGGTTACATTCATATCTACAAGTTTTTTTCCCCACTCCTTTGGCAGTATTGCTGCTACTGTCAACAACCCCAACGGCGGATGAGTTGCCTTTTTCGAGATAAATTTTAAGGCATCCTTAAAACCCCAGAAGGTATTAATATATTTTGGATAAACAAGAAGTATCTTCATATTATCTTCCTTCCTTGTTTCTGCTTTCTTTGAAAAGCGACAAAAAGGTTTCGATTAATTTGTTTATATCTGAACTGGTTCAGCGATACCACCAATTTAGGTGTGTATGCAAACTAATTCGTATATATTTCCCTACCCTATAGGTTAACTCTGTATAATGATAAGAGACCCTCGAATCGGCCAAAATGAAGGCTGTTCAAATGTATTTATATGAGCACCAAATTCAAAGTCCTTTTAGCAGATAAGCGAGCACATTTTGAGGGGTTTTCCTATGGGATAACCTCTCTTGATAGGTATTAAGAGCTTTGCATAACTCATATTTTCTTAACGAGGATGGGCTTTTCTTCAGTTCCGAGGCTCCCAGGCTGGTCTTTTCAGCAACTTATCTACGTAGGGGTTTTGCCCCCTCCGCATTGCCCCGACATGTCGTGGCCTGCGGTTTCCCCCGCTGATAAGTAGCGAAAAGACAGCGCCATACCGCCAGTCACTTCAGAAAAGCCCACCCTCTTTTTTAGGTTGACAAAAATTGTCAGGTTTTGCAAAGTTTCATTAACTGACTGAAGGAAAAACTTTTAGCTATGAAAATAGCAAAAAGATCTCCAAGTCAAGAAAAATCTGGCCTTCCTTAATAGGTTTATTCGAGATATATGGTTGATATGTTTGCCCAGTGCACCTCAAAGCGGAAGAAATGAAGCACTGAAGAAAACCTGAAACTGAGTAGAACTCACATTTTCAAAAAAGAATAATAGGAAAATGGTTGTTGTGGGTCAGTTATAAATCGCCCCAAGGATGTTATGGTGCCAAATTCCATATATCGCGGTGGGATTAGGCTACCAATGATTCCAGTATAGCTTGCCAAAGTGTTAGTAAGATTCTAACTGAGCCTTTCTAGATTAATAAACCGTATACTTGAGTTTTTTTGCCCTCAACTCTTCAAGAAGTACCTCAGTATTTGAAACCTTCATTTGCCCAGGAGGGAGCCCGCTGTGCCACTTCCGGAACTGGCATACTATATTCAACAGGCTGAATTGCCTGAAAAAAGGTACCCATACTCTGTGTCGTATTTGACTTTACCGTGACTCTGGTATTGAAATATTTGTATTTTATCTGTGACTTTGGTAGACTAAGCAGAGTGGAGAGGGGGCAGTAGAATGAGAGACAGACGTAACAGCTTGCACAAAAGGCCAGGGGCTGGAAAGATAGACGGTAATAAATCTTTTGAGGATCTGCTCAGGAAGACAAGAAAAAGCACGTCCTCAGTCAACAGTTATAGAGAACGCTCACTTAAGATCCACGGACTTATCTGTGCCAAATGTGGAAGGGAGTTTACTCACAAAAACAGGCACCTGCTGACCGTACACCATAAAGATGGCAATTACAGGAATAATCCCTCTGATGGTTCTAACTGGGAAAATCTGTGTGTTTACTGCCATGAGGATGAGCACAGCAGGGGACTGTTTGGTGATTATCTCGGTGATGAAAAATAGGGTTTCTTGAATCTCACAGACATAGCATTCCAGCCGATGAAGCTCATTGCTCTTTATTGCTGCCCCGGGGTTTGCCTGTGATGATGTTGTTGGTGTCAAGGGGTTTTTATCTGAAAACCAACGCTTGAGGCTCGTGAGTAGGGTTTAGCTCAGGTAGCATCCAATGTAGGGCAATATCATAAGATTACTGGGATTTCAGTATATGGCAAGCTATACATAACATATCCTGTTTTTTTTAGCACTTGGTCTCTAAATTTGATAGAAGCTAATGTATCACTCAAGTTAATTGAAAGGAGGAAGACGATGTTGATTAGGAAGAAAATTGGAATCATAGCAGTGTTCACCGTCGTAGTGTGTTTCCTGGGTGCCTGCGCAGTGAGCAAGCTTCAGGTGGCGCCAATTGCGACGTCAGAAGACCCCATAGAGCAGGTTAACAGCTTGGACAAAGACATCGCCAAGGCAAGAAAGAATCGGCTTAATGTCTTGTCACCAACGTGGTTTGGTAAAGCCGAGACATCCCTTTTTGAGGCCAAGAAAGGACTGAAGTCTGGAGATAAGCCTTCTGAAATTTTACAGAAGGTCAACTATGGACGAGCGCAACTCCAGCGTGCTGAAGACATGGGCAAACGAGTGAGAACTGCGTTGATCGATGTCATTAAAGCTCGTGAGCGTGCTCGTGTTGCAGGCGCCACCAACTTCAGAAAGGATTATTCTGAAGCGGATGAAAAATTCCTTGAACTTACGAAAGCGATTGAGAAAAACAACCTGCGTTGGGCCCTGAAGAATAGGGCAAAGGTCATCAGAGATTTTGACGAACTTGAGTTGCGAGCAATTAAAGACGTCCTTGTGGAGGTTGGCAAGCTGATCAATGAAGCGAAAAAGAGAGGCGCAAGGAAAATCGCGCCGAAGATGTTCACAATTGCGCAAGAGAAGTTGAGTGATGTTGATGCATTTATCTCCGAACACCGTTACGAAAAGCAAAAGATTGACGAACAGGCTAGCGAGGCACTCTTTCAGGCTCGTCGCCTTCTTCAAGTGATGCGGCAGAGCGAGAAGATTCGAACGATGAAACCCGAGGAGATAACGCTCTGGTTTGAAGGAATGCTGCATAAGATGACAAGCAAGCTTTCTGCGACCGATATCCGTGATGAAGATTCCGAGACGCAGGTCAAAAACATTCTCGGCTTGGTTACCACGCTACAGGAAGACTATCAATTCATGGTCGGTAAAAAGAAGGTTCTCCAGGCAGAAATACTAGACTTGGAGAAACGGATTGCCTCCTTGGAGAGAACGGTCAGGAAGGAACGGGCTGCCAAAGACAGCTTGGCAGCGGAAATGCGGTTTAATGAATTTTACAGTAATGTCCGAAGCTACTTTAAGCCGAGTGAAGCGGAAGTTTACAAACAGGGAAATCAGCTGGTAATCCGTTTAAGGTCCATGCAATTTCCTGTTGGCAAGGAAGTTATCATGTCAGGCAATTACGCACTGCTCAGCAAGATTCAGCGGGCTATTCGTACTTTTGGTCAGCCGGATGTTATCATTGAAGGACATACGGACAGCACAGGATCAGACGACCTAAACGAGTACTTATCCCAGCAACGAGCGGAAGCCGTTCGCGAATACCTCGTGGCAAATGGTACCATAACATATGAGAGGATCTCTGCCATCGGTTACGGATCTAAGCAACCCTTGACATCCAACAAGACGGCAGAAGGCCGCTCTATCAACCGGCGGATCGATGTACTTATTATGCCGCGGCTCGAAACAGGGCAGTAACATTCTCGTAGCCTTAAATCCCGGAAGTCTTTCATAGATTTGTTGAGTTCTAACTGAAGTAAGCAAATTCAATTAGTTCTAATACACATAATATTTTATTTGCAAATCATCACTCATTCTAACTGTAGAATCCCAAAATCCAACAGAATCTTGTGTACTGACATCAAAACAGATAAGAAGAAATATAGATAAGCAGCCGCTTTTTTCTGGGAAAGCAATCTGAATCCTGAGAGTTCATCAAATCGGGCGGACTCAACAGGTTTAGATGTTGTGGTATCTGCCAGCACCCTCAGGTTAAAGGATACTTGCAGAACATTAAATTTATTAGATTCAATATAAGCTACAATATATTAATGTACCTTGCAAGTCAGAAGCAGCCAAAATAAAGGAATTCTACACATCCGGCTTGATGAGTGGGAAATCCGAAACGTAGCCATTTTGACGAATTGAGTCACTGGTGTATAGTGAAATCTGCCTAGTTCCCCTATTTCCTAGAAACTGGTACGATCTCCCTTGGAACGAGCACGATTTCAATCCGCCGATTCTTAGCCCGTCCCTCTTCAGTTTCATTAGAGGCAACGGGCTGGTATTCCCCGTACCCTGTGGCAGAGAGTAAGCTGGGGTCAATGCCGATTTTCTCTTGCAAATATCTGGCTACATTGGTAGCACGGGCTGCCGAGAGTTCCCAGTTGGTGGGGTATTTCTTGCTGAGCTCAGCTCCGATGGGAACATTGTCTGTGTAGCCCTCAATGTTGATCGCCCTGTCTTTCACGGTTAGCAAAATGTTCCCCACTCGCTTTAATACTTCAACACCCTGAGGCTTGATGGTGGTTTTTCCTGAGTCGAAGAGGATTTCGTCCAGCATATTCACCTTTAATTTTCCCCGCAGTTGGGTAATGGTAATCTTGCCCTTCTCTATCTCCGATTTCATACCCTTGAGTAACTCTTCATAGGCACCCTTCATCTCTAACATCTCTTCTTCTTTCTGACGCTCTAGAGCATCGGCATCAGATTGAAGTGCCTTATTTTTCTCCTCCAGAGCTTCAATTTTGTTCTGGAGGTGGCTTATTTGCACCTCATATTCAGATTGGAGTGTTTTATTTTTCGCCTCTAAAGCTGCAACTTGACCCTGAAGGTTGTCTACATCTCTTTTAAGGGTTTCTATATTTTGCTTCAAATCTTTATTTTCCGCTTTCAGGAGACTGTTTTCGTTTTTCAGGCTCGCGATATGGTCCCTGAGGTCTACGATGTGTTTGCTCAGCGTATCTGATTTGGCTCGTAGGATCTCCTCCAGCTTTAGATTATCGCTTACGAGGAGGGCAACCTCATTTTCAAGGGAAAGATTTTCAAGCTCTAGCTGAGCTTTCGCCTCCTTTAGGTTATTCCTTTCTGACTCGAGGGCCATTAGTTGTTTAGCGAGGACCTCTCTTTCTCCCTTTAACCGGTCGTGTTCCGTCTTCAAAGCCGTCAATTCCTTTGATAGCTTTTCACCCTCCTCAACCTTTACCAAATAATCCTTTTTGCTGACACAGCTCCCTGTTAATACCAAACAGAGGGTCAGTGAGATAACATATAATATTTGTCTCTTCACATTCGTTTTCATTCTTACCTCCAATTAACATACTCTCTGTAATCACATAGTACCAATCACAGAAGGGTAAATTCCCACATATTCTGGCCGACTCCTCCCCCCAAAAATTTAATAATAGCTTGCCAAAGCTAAAACTCACAATCGAATAAATTTCATTGTAGACCTTATAATCAAGTCTCAAGTTTAGCAAATTTCTTAATCTGAGGTCAGATCAGGTTGAAAACGTCCAGGTTCCTCAATATCATGGTTTTATTTACATGTATGATTAGAATCATGTGTCAAAATAAGAGATGGACCTATAATTCCCACTGTTCTTTGCTGAATTGAAGCAATCCTCCTCTAAACTCTCTTAACCTGAGTTCTTTTCAATATCACATAATCACATTTAATACATAATATAAAAGCTGAAATCCAAAAAGAATAAGAACTACTCCACATACTGCCTGAAAAGTTTTGAGCAATTTGGATGACTTCAATGCTTTTCCAGGGATGAAACCCATAAAAGCCCCTAATACTAAGGGAGCGATGGCTGTGCCTAAAGCAAAAACTGTCGCATACCACATACCTGCCAAAACGTCATTTTCTGCTACACAGGCAATATAGGTCAAGATTGCCACATAGGGGACACAGGGAGCAACCCCCATAAGAAAGCCAAAGAGAAACATGCTTTCAGTTCCTTTATCTAGTATCTTATTCCCGATAGGTATTCTAAAGCCTTTGCCTAAAATGATAAGAATACCCATTACAATCATAAAGAGGGAAACGATTCCATAGAGCCAACCAGACCTTTGAGGCGGGAAAAATTGATTAATACGGCTAAAGGCCACTGTTGCAAGCCCACCCAAAATGGCAAGCGCCAAAAGTCGACCAATCGAAAAGACTAACCCGACCTTTAAACCACCTTGCCAGGTTCTCTTGGTGGCCCCAATATAAGGCAAAAGCAACGGAGCAGTATACGTTAGACATGGACCCCAACCCATGACAAAACCAGCTATTACCAGTCTTATAGAATCAGAAAGCATCTTTTATTGTTATCGTCTTACCTGCACCTACAAGGATAAAGTCTTTTCCGTAAGCCTTCTCAAACTGCTTTCTGGCGAGATCACCTGAACAATGACATGGAGCCACCTTCTTAACCCCTTCTTTTTTAACCCCGTTAATTATTCTCTTTACTTTCGAAAGACTCATCCAGCAAAGATGAAATCCACCTAATACTAAATAGACATCGGATTGAAGCATCTCTTTTGCCCTTTTCACAATATTTACAATCCCCGGATGGGCACAACCTGTAATTACTACCAATCCCTTAGATGTTTTTATTATAAGCGACTCCTCTTTTATAAAGGTCCCGAGTTCACCCGTAGAATAGACATCTTCGCAGATTCTTAAGGGTTTGTGAACATCAGCTAAGCGGGCACCTGCTATCCTGACTGGGTCTTTAACGCTTTGAGGCAGAGATCGTGGCATATAAACGGTAACATTTTGATTTTTTTTTAAAAAATAGGATAGCCCACCAATATGGTCATAATGAACGTGGGAGAGAACTATTGCATTTACTGTTTTAGGGTCAATCTTGAGCTTTTCCATATTGCTCAAAAGGACTGAACCCTCACCGCCGACATCAAATAAGATTGTCTTTTCCGCCCCCTGTATATAACAAGAAAAACCCCATCTGGTCTCTAATCTATTATCGTGAGGGTTATTATCATAGACTATGGTGAGACTTAAGTCCTTACCCTGTATGGTTGCAGTTAGTTTCTCCTGGGATGTTGCATTGGGTAACGATTTGAATAATATGGCACATAGTTGGATCAGAATCATCCATTTTAACTTACGCATTTTTCACTACTTCTCTAAATTAAAAAGTACTGGATTCGGCAGTAATCAGTGGCAGGAAACTTCCTTTTTCGATTCTGTTTATCTTTAGAACCAATATTTTTCAGGATGCATGAGTTCAAGTGCTTTGTCATTCCACCTTTGCTAAATGATGATTTACAAAGTTCGCAAGTTCCTTTTGATTGTTTTCTTGCTTTTTTTTCTCCTTGTTGGCTAAAGAGTGAAGTTATAAGGGTTTGGTTTTTTAGGGCGGGAGTATAGGGAAAATCAATTCTCTTCTATTACGCATTTATCCTTAAAACCTTTGCTCCACGAATCTTCCGCCCTTTCAGCTCGAGTAATGCCTTATTTGCCTCTTCCAATGTGAATTCCTCAACTTCAGGTTTGATAGGAATTGTGGCCGCCAGTTCCAAAAATTCGCTTATATCTCTCCTTTCCACATTGGCTACACTTTTTATCTCCTTTTCAAGCCAGAGATGAGTAGGGTAATCCAATTTTAAAAGATATCCCTTGTCCACATCTTCTTTCCGAATTGCATTTATAACCAACCTTCCCCCACCCTCTAAATTTTTTAAAGCTTCAACTATTGGCTTCCAGACCGGTGTAGTGTCAATTATGCAATCCAGTTTTTCAGGCGATTCTTCTTCAGTGTCACCTGCCCAAACAGCTCCAAGCTCTTGAGCAAACTCCCTTTCCTTTTCGCTTCTGGCAAAGACAAATACCTTTGATTTTGGATATTTGTGTCCTGCCATCTTAAGTACAAGGTGAGCCGAAGCCCCGAATCCGGTCAGTCCCAGATTTTGTCCATCTTTGATGCCAGTTAACCTCAAGGAGCGATAGCCAATCGCACCAGCACATAAAAGGGGAGCCGCTTCAGAATCAGAAAATACGTCAGGAATTTTATAGGCAAAATCTTCTAAAACTATAGTATACTCTGCATACCCTCCATTAGCATCCCTGCCGGTTGCCTTGAAATTTTCACATAAATTCTCATTACCTTTGAGGCAGAGCCTACATCCTTGGCAGGCTGAATAAATCCAGCCGATTCCCACCCTGTCTCCAATTTTAAACTTACCTGCTCTGGTGCCTATTTCCTCTACTCTTCCAACAATTTCATGGCCCAAAACAATTGGAAATCGCGGTGGAGGAGTTCTTCCCTCAATTTCATCTAACTCGGTATGACAAACCCCGCAGGCTGAAACTTTTACCAAAATTTCCTTTTCTCCTGGAACAGGATCCGGCAGATTTGCCATTTCCAAAGGGCTCTTATTTTCCGCAAGACTACAGATCTTATTCAATACCATTGCTTTCATTTCCCTCAACCCTCCTCTTTTCTCTTCATAATTCCCAGGTCAATTCTCTAATACTTTTTCAATTAGTCTACATAAGTGCTAAAAACTTTCTCCTTTCCTATAGATTGAATGTATTCATTGTCAACAATTCAAACCTTTACTCTTTTTCGGGATATCGGCTAACATTTCCAGATTGCCGAAGTGGGCTTTTAGTAGATTTAGGCGAATGAAAGAAGCCACAAAACCCATTTTATTAAATATTTTCCATGGGCCAAATGTCAAGAGTGAATGCCTGATCAACTTTTATTATATCAATTTAAATCTTCTCTAACCTGAGTTTCATAAAATTTAAAACCCTACCTCTCTCAATGAGAAATAGGTACTTCTGATTCAGTTATGGTATCCACAATTAAGGGTTATTTTTAGGAGTATCCATTTTTACACGGAATATATGTTAGGAGGTTATGAAGGTCAATGGATGGGGAACCCAATTTCGGACATTGTTTTACTATAACGTTAAAGTTCAGGCTATGTCTATTATATTGACAAACCAGAAATACTCGTGAAAGAATCGTTGAAATGGGTCTCAACCTTTATTTTTGACTTTTCTCATCTATTTCTATATTAAAAACCTAATGTTTAGGATATTCTTAAGTTAACTTCTACGGTCTATAGGTTATCCCGCTGTTAGCGGGACTCGTTACGTTTAACGGCTAACGGTTGCGTCATTTTTCAAAACCCTGGCCCAGACCCCTGGCCCAGACCTGGCTTATAAGCTTAATGGTCTGTTCAGAGCACGTAGCTCCTTATAGACCTAGTAGGCTGATTCAAGCATGTAGCGCCAGGGCAGGCTGAATCGCAAATCATGCAGATATAGACATTGCTTGTAAAATACTACAACGGCTACAGCATATTTCAATCACGTCGCGCTAGGGCGGGCCGCAACCCTTTGACGAATACTTGCAAAGCAGCAAAAGGAAATTACTATACTATTTAATTATGAATACATCCTATGATTAAATCCCCTATACCTATAGA
>Ga0209991_10000989_pt1 | contig 12779 bp, 12 predicted proteins | sample ChitaG_FD_183167 | JGI IMG/M metagenome (GOLD analysis project Ga0209991, IMG submission 183167) | Deep subsurface microbial communities from South Pacific Ocean to uncover new lineages of life (NeLLi) - Chile_00310 metaG (SPAdes)... | ecosystem: Environmental > Aquatic > Marine > Oceanic >...
GAACTTGCTGCCATCGCCGAAATAATGCTCGATCTGCTCAGACAGCTTGCCTACCGCGAGAATTATGTCGGTGATATTGTGCTTTTTGAGATAGTCAATGAGGTGTTCGAAGAAAGGGCGATTCAACACAGGGACCATGATCTTTGGGGTGTTGCACGTAAGGGGACACAGTCTGGCCGCTTCCCCACCGGCCAGAATAACAGCCTTCATCCCGGGCAAGTTTACCCCGCACCCAGCATGTACGTCAAACTTTCTACCCAGCTTATGGTTTTTCTACAAACAGCTAGCCCACCGGAATTGTTTACCAATGTCAATTATCACTTTGAGCTCCTTGCCTCTCTGTTTAAATGCTCTCATTTACCGAGATCCTGGCGTGCTCGGCGGTTTCAATTTTCGTATGAGGGGTAAAAATTCCCAAATAAAGCAGGGCGACAGCAATCACCACCCCCCCCCATCACACAGAGAATAACGACTTTGATTATGTTTATCCTGCTCATTTTCATTGTTTTTCCTCTTTTTGACAAGCTAATTATGAGTTGACAGAGTGGGGGAATCTGTCGAAGCAGTGTAACGTGTGCGCCAGCAGAGCACTGCCGGGTTTTACAAAAAAATTTAGAGCTTACAGTGGTATATCAGTAGTAAGCTTTTCTAATAATATCTAGCCCTTCAGCCAGGGCATCATGTCTCTTAATTTTTTGCCTACAGCTTCAATGGGGTGGTCAGCTTCCATCCGCCTCACAGCATTGAAGCTGGGGCGGCCGGCCTGGTTTTCCGAAATCCACTCTTTAGCGAAGCCGCCATTCTGAACCTCCGCCAAGATTTGCCTCATTTCCTCCTTGACTAAATCATCAATAACTCGTGGTCCCCGAGTATAATCACCATACTCTGCTGTATCACTTACTGAATAGCGCATATAACTCAAACCACCTTGATAAATCAGGTCAACGATGAGCTTCAACTCGTGGCAAACCTCGAAATAGGCGATCTCCGGTTGATAGCCAGCCTCTACCAATGTTTCAAAGCCTGCCTTTATCAGGGAGGAGACTCCTCCACAAAGCACCGTTTGCTCGCCGAAAAGGTCGGTCTCGGTCTCTTCGGCGAAGGTGGTTTCCAGAACTCCAGCTCTAGCACAACCAATGCCTTTGGCATAGGCCAGAGCAATATCCTTTGCCTTGCCAGAGGCGTCTTGCTGGACAGCCACCAGGGCCGGGGCTCCTGAACCCTCGGTATAAAGCCTTCTGAGTATATGCCCCGGGCATTTGGGTGCTATCATGCTCACATCAACTTCAGCCGGGGGCATGATTTGGGAAAAGTGGATACTAAAACCATGAGCAAACATTAAGGTCTTGCCGGGACCCATTTCCTTTTCGATTGACTGACGATAGATTCCGGGCTGCAAAGTATCGGGGGCAAGCATAACAATTATATTTGCCCCTCTAGCTACTTCAGTGGCGGTGACTACTTTAAAACCAGCTTTCTTTGCCGCCTCCCAAGCTTCAGTGCCTGGTAGCTCGGCAACAATGACCTGGCAGCCGCTGTCATTGAGATTCTGAGCCTGGGCATGTCCCTGGCTCCCGAAGCCAACAATGCCAATTGTCTTTCCTTTGAGCAAATCCAGGTTAGCATCCTTGTCATAATAAATTTTTGCCATAATACCTCCTTCATAAAATCCTAACGAGTATAACAAATAGCGAGATTACAATTCAATCGAGCTTCCAACCGAGTCTTGAGTATAAGACTGTACCGACAAAGAGAAGTGCAAAAGAAAGAGCTATGGTGAGAGTTATCTGGCCAGAAGTTAAAGGATTATACGCAACCATATCTGGTCCCGCCAGTAAGTGTACGATTGATGCCTGTGCTGAGGAAATGGGATAGACTCGAGAAAATACCTGAAGTGGCACCGGTAGAACCTCGTATGGAGCAAATAGGCCTGATATGGCGGATGTTATCACCGCAATGCCGACCCCTGTCACAATTGCGCCCTGAAGGTTCTTAATCAATGTGCCGGCTATAAGCCCAACTCCAGCAGAGGCACAGATTACCAGAAAGACGAAGCCAATTGCTTGTAGAATCTCGACTCCAGTTCCAGTGAAACGTGCACCGACTGCGGTACCAATTACTATAACCAGAGCTGCTGCCAGCAAAGAAAGGGTAATAACAGCAGAGATTCTGCCAATGAAATCCTTGTAAGGTTTTATGGGCATTGATATGAGTTTGGAAAGTAAACCGTTCGCTCTATCGCCGGCAATACTGGCGGGAAGGTTGGACATGCCGGCTATCATCAGCGCAAAAACCATCATTGAAATGGTAATAGAACCCTTGATATAGGGAATCACTTGTTGAGGGGCACTACCCGTAAATAAGAAGCTTCCAATGAGTACCCAGATTATCGGCCAGGCTATGGTCCAAAACAGTGCCGCCTTCTCCCTGAGCAGCTCCTTGACTGCCTTGTTATAGGCTGCAGATATCTGCCTCACTTATTCGATTGCCTCCTGTAAGTGTCTTTCGGTAAGTCTGAAGAAGACGTCTTCGAGGGTGGGCCGCGCCATTTCGATACGCATCACCTTATGCCCGGCTTGATCAAGGCTCCTCACCACATCGGCCAGTACTTTGTCCCCATTTTGCGAGTAGATTTTGTAGCCAGCCTCCGACTCGACTACCTTTCCATTGATGCTATAACCCTTTAAAACTGAAAGCACACTATTACTCTTCACAGCTGTCTCCACAGTTATCACATCCTCGACAGCATGTTTCCTCTTGAGCTCATCAGGGGTGCCTTCAGCTATCATTTTGCCATTGTCTATTAACCCCACCCTCGAGGCTAGCTCGGCATCGCTCCCGATATGGGTAATCAGCATAATACTGGTTTTCTTGTCCATAATCTCTTTAATCATACTAAAAAAGGATCTTCTGGCAGTGGGATCGAGACCAGTCGTCGGTTCATCCAGGATAAGGACCTTTATACCAGGGAAGATTGCTGTTGCAACTTCTAACCTTTTCCTCATCCCACCAGAGTACTTGGCTACTCTCTTATCCGCTTCTTCGGAAAGCCCAACGTTTTTTAGCATTTCAACCACCAGCTGATTTGCCTGGCTCCGGGAGTATCCCATGAGATTAGCGAAATATACCAGATTTTCTCTTCCTGAAAGCTTGGGCGAGGAGAAATTCTCCTGAGGTACATAGCCTATGAATTCCTTAGCCTGTGCTGGCTTATTTTCATAGACTTCAACAATACCGCTATCTTGCGTCTTCACCGCAGCAATTATTGAAGCCAGTGTAGTCTTCCCCGAACCATTGGGCCCCATCAGGGCATAGAACTCACCCTCTGCCACATCAAGGTTAACTCCATCGAGCACACGCTGGCTATTATATGTCTTGACTAGCTTCTCAACATGTATCGCAAACACTTATGAATTCCTCTATCCTGTAATCAGATTCAGTGGAATATTTATGAAACCACACCCCCAGTTAACAAATATTATAGCAAGTGTTTCAGCTTGTATAGATAAAAGGTATCGAAAACAAATATAAAATCGTCTTTGTAACCATTATTGGACTGATTACGTAGTTATTTATCTCAAACATGGAGGCCTCTTGGAAATAGGACATAGAATTAAAAATGCAAAAAGGCTTTATTAAACTAATTTCTAGATTTTGCTCTGTCATTTTGCATTTTTACCTTTGTTTTTTCCTTTTCTTACAGGATTTAATTATTAGTAATTAGTGCCTCTCGCTCAAGAACTGCTTCCCCGAGTCAAGGCTATCCTGCCAGTCCGTGAAAGCTCCTTAACACCAAAACCACGCAGGAGTCTGAGCAGAGAATTCAGCTTGTTTTCATCGCCAGTTACCTCCACCGTCATTGAACCTGGAGCAACATCAACTATGTTAGCGCGGAAAATGTCAACGATTTGCATAATCTCGCTTCTTGTCGAGGCACTAGCCTTTACTTTAATTAAGGCCAATTCTCTGGTCACCATGTCTTCTTCGGTTATATCAGAGACTTTAACCACATTGATTAGCTTTTCCAGTTGCTTTCTCACCTGCTCTACCTGGGCAGCATCACCGCCAGTAACAATGGTCATGCGAGACAAGCCGGGCTGCTCGCTACCCCCCACAGCAAGGCTTTGAATATTAAAGGCGCGCCGTCGAAATAAACTAGCTATCCTATTAAGTACACCCGGTTTATCCTCCACTAAAGCTACCAAAGTGTGTTTTGTATTAGCCAATTTGCCTCCTTGGAAGTATCTTATTTCCTCACCATTTCTGGCTTTGGTGTGTCCAAAAATCTGGACAGACTTTCCCCTGGTGGCACTATAGGATAGATGTTCTCTTCGGGCTCAATAAGAAAGTCGAGGAGAAAAGCTCCGGGATACTCCATGGCCTTCTGTATAGCCGGGATGACCTCCTCTCTTCGTGTCACACGAAGACCAGGGATGTCGTAAGCCTCAGCAATTTTGACAAAATCGGGATTCCAAAGTTTCGTGTCAACGTAGCGTCGTCCATAGAATAGCTCTTGCCACTGTCTTACCATGCCTAAATACCCATTGTTAATGATAGCTATTTTTATAGCAATTCTCTCCTGTGTTATGGTAGCTAACTCTTGAATAGTCATTTGAAAGCCGCCATCGCCGGCAACACACCATACCACTTCCTCGGGGCGACCGACTTTAACACCCATGGCCGCGGGTAGTTCAAATCCCATTGGGCCCAAACCCCCTCCGGAAATAAGACTGTTGGGCTTGGTATAAACAAAATATCGTGCCGCCCACATTTGATTCTGCCCCACCCCGGTAACCACCATAGCATCCCCTTGTGTGGCCTCGTATATCTGATGAACAATGTATTGAGGCAATAGCTCATCACTTTGCCTGATTTCTAGTGATGGGTGTTCATACCTCCACTGTTCTATTTGAGATAGCCAATCTACATGCTCTCTTCTCTCAATCTCCTTATTCAGGGCCGTGAGTACGCTTTTTATATCTCCGACTACGGGAATATCTACCGGGATATTCTTACCAATCTCTGCGGGGTCGATATCGATGTGAATGATGCGGGCACGGGGAGCAAACTCCCTGGTATTTCCCGTAGCCCGGTCATCAAATCTCATGCCAACAGCGATAAGGAGGTCGGCGTTTTGTACTGCCATATTGGCGCAAGGTGTGCCGTGCATCCCCAGCATGCCGAGATCGAGTATATGATTTCCTGGGAATGAACTCAGACCAAGGAGAGTATGAGCCACTGGTAATTGTGCTTTCTCGGCAAATTCCTTAAACTCATCGTAAGCTTGGGAAATAATTATCCCCCTGCCAGCGATGATAACAGGCTGCACAGCTTCGTTAATGAGCTTTGCTGCTTTCTTAATTTGAGTCGGATGCCCACGAGAGACAACCCTGTAGCTCGGCAAATCAAGCTTATCGGGATAAACAAAGTCCACTTGCTCTTGCTGGACATCTCGCGGTATGTCAATAAGCACAGGGCCCGGCCTCCCTGTCTGAGCAATGTGGAAGGCCTCTTTAACCGTTTTAGCCAGCTCAGCAGCATCGGTAACAAGATAGTTATGTTTGGTAATTGGAATGGTGATGCCGGTGATATCCGTCTCTTGAAAGGCATCCTTACCAATAACAGGTGTAGCTACCTGGCCAGTTATAGCTACCATAGGTACCGAATCCATATAAGCATTGGCGATACCGGTAACCAGATTAGTAGCTCCCGGCCCCGACGTAGCAATACACACTCCAGCCTTATGTGTAACTCGAGCATAGCCATCGGCGGCATGAGCCGCTCCCTGCTCATGGCGAACTAGTATATGCCGTAGCTGAGGATATTGGGGGAAGGTATCGTATATCGGTAAGACGGCGCCACCGAGAATGCCAAAAATAACCTCCACCCCTTCTTTAATTAAACTCTCGCAGAGAATCTGAGCACCGGTCTTCTTCATAGAATAACTCCTTACCCGGAAAACACCGCACCAGTGCTGGCCGAGCTTACCTTATCACTATACCTCTTGAGATAGCCAGTTTTAATCTTGGGTTCAAAGGAGGGCAATGAAGTCAACCGTTGTTCCAGCTCTTGTTGGCTTAACTCCACTTCCAATTTATGGTCAGGTATGTTTATGTTGATTATATCAGCATCCCGCAAAGCAGCTATAGGACCTTTCTCTGCCGCCTCGGGAGAGACATGACCAATGGCTGCTCCTCGAGTGCCCCCGGAAAAGCGTCCATCTGTAATAAGAGCTACCTTCTTATCCATACCCATACCGCTGAGGATAGAAGTGGCTGCTAACATTTCCCGCATTCCTGGCCCTCCCTTTGGGCCTTCATAGCGAATGACGATTACCTCACCTGACTTAAATTCGCCTTTCATTATTGCCGCCGTAGCTTCCTCCTCATTATTGAAAACTCTCGCTGGACCCCGATGTACTAACATCTCAGAATCTACTGCAGCGCTTTTCACCACGGCGCCATCAGGCGCCAAATTGCCAAATAATATGCTAATACCACCAGTATGGGCATGAGGTTGTGACAGGGGGCGGATTATCTCTCTATTTTTAACTTTGCCTTTCTTTGCTATGTCACCTAGTGGCTTGCCCAAAATGGTGTTCGCCTCCAGCTTCAGCGATCCCGATAGCTCGTGCATTATCGCAGGAATGCCACCGGCTAAGTCAAGGTCCTCAATATGATAATCGCCGGCCGGGCTTAATTTGCAGATATGAGGAACGGAGTCGCTAATCTCGTTTATCAGGGATAAGGGAAAATCTATCCCGGCCTCATGCGCTACGGCAGTAAGATGCAACACGGAATTTGTGCTGCCACCCAGGGCCATGTCCACGGCGAAGGCATTATAAAGGGAATCTCTGGTTATAACGTCTTTAGGCCGAATATCTTTAGCCAGCACTTCCATGACTTGCTGCCCGGCTTTATAGGCTAGTTGTCTGCGCCGTGCTTCCACTGCGGGTATAGTGCCGTTACCCGGCAAGGCTATCCCCAATGATTCGCTGAGACAATTCATAGTATTAGCAGTGAACATCCCGGCACAGCTCCCACAACCAGGACAGGCGACCACCTCCAATTCCTGCAACTCAGCCTCGGTCATCTTACCTTTAGCTACTTCCCCTACAGCTTGAAAGACAGTAATAAGGTCAACACACCTGGCAGTGTCTTCTTGGACAAGCTTCCCGGCCAGCATGGGACCACCACTGACAAAGACAGAGGGTAAATTAAGCCTGATGGTGGCCATCAGCATCCCGGGCACGACCTTGTCACAATTGGGGATAAACACCAGGCCATCGAAGGCATGCGCCTGAGCCAGGATTTCCACCGAGTCAGCAATGAGTTCCCGGCTGGGCAGGCTGTATTTCATGCCCGGATGGTTCATAGCGATACCATCGCAAACAGCTATGGTATTGACCTCAAAAGGCACTCCGCCCCGGCTGCGGATTCCTTCCTTTACCGCCTTGGCGATTGTTTGCAGATGGATATGACCGGGGACAATCTCACTAAAGCTATTGATTACTCCAACAAAAGGCTTACCCCAGTCATCTGAAGAGCAACCTACAGCCCGCAACAATGCTCTGTGAGGCGCCCGCTCGATTCCCTTCTTTACCATGTCGCTCCGCATCTAACTTGTGCTCCCAAAAATGAATGATGTTGCATAACATAACACAATGCCTGGCTAGCGTCAATTGAGATATCTTTTTAGCTTATGGCATTGATTGTATTATAGGCGGTTTTGGGCTACAATACGGGAAGCCATGTGTTTAGCAGTGCCGGTAAAGATTGTTTCCATAGACGGAGATGAGGCCGAAACAGAAATCGCCGGGGTAAGGCGTCGAGTTAGTATTGCCCTGACTCCGGAGGCCAAGATAGGAGATTACGTATTGCTTCATACGGGATATGCCATAAACGTTATAGATGAAGCTGAAGCGGAGGAAACACTGAAGCTCCTGGAAGAAATAGCAAGTCTAAGTGAAGTTCATTGACGAGTATCAAGACAAAAAACTAGCCAGGGGGCTGGCACACAAAATTGCTAAGCACTCCACCAAGGCCATAACATTAATGGAGTTTTGTGGTGGGCACACGCATGTCATATTGCGATATGGAATTCGCCAGTTAGTCCCCAAAAGGGTGGAAATGAGGTCGGGGCCAGGCTGTCCCGTCTGTGTTACCGCAACCGCTGACCTGGACAAGGCCATCGCCCTGGCACACCTGCCTGATGTTATCATCACTACATTCGGGGACATGATAAGAGTGCCCGGCAGCTATTCTAGCCTGCAACAGGCAAAGGCCGAGGGAGCAGATGTCCGAATAGTGTATTCTACTATAGATGCTGTAGAGATAGCCAAAGCCAACCCTGGGAAATCAGTTATCTTCATCGGCATCGGCTTTGAGACCACGGCTCCAACCATAGCTGCTTCTATACTTAAGGCACAACAGGAGAAAATAGAAAACTTCCACGTTCTATCCCTCAATAAGCTGACCCCACCGGTGATGAAAGCGCTGCTCGACTCAGGCGAGATAAAGCTAGATGGCATCATCGGCCCCGGACATGTTAGTGTTATAATCGGTTCTCATCCCTATGAATTTATCCCCAGAGATTATGGAGTTGCCTGTGTAATCTCGGGATTTGAACCACTGGATATCCTGCTATGCATAGATAAGCTGGTGGAACAAATTGAAAAGGGCCAGCCCAAGGTGGAGATAGCTTACCCCCGAGGAGTAAAGCCAGAGGGAAATAGAAAGGCCTGGCAACTGATGGAGAATGTTTTTGAAATTGGGGAAGCTAACTGGCGGGGGATTGGAATTGTCCCTCAAAGTGGCTTGAAAGTGAGAGGAAAATACGAGCAATTTGACGCCGACAAGGCTTTTTCAGTGAGCCCGAAACCACCGAGGGAGCCTAAGGGATGTCGGTGCGGGGATGTAATCCGTAGCGCAGCTATGCCACTTGAGTGCAAACTCTTTAGAAAGGTCTGCACGCCGGAAAGCCCTGTCGGTCCCTGCATGGTCTCCAGTGAAGGCGCCTGCGCCGCCTATCATCAATACGGGACTCTTGAAAATTTGCAGGGCTTTAAAGTAGATATGGAGCAGGCTTATGGATGATAGCATTCTTTTAGCCCATGGCAGCGGTGGCAAGTTGAGCCACGAATTAGTGGAGAAAAAATTCCTTCCCTTCCTGGCTAATCCGGCGTTGAATAAATTAGATGACTCAGCCATTTTCGAAGCCAGCGGGCCGTCTGGCTTTCACCACCGATGGCTACGTGGTAAATCCCATCTTTTTCCCTGGCGGCGATATAGGCAAGCTAGCTGTTTGTGGCACGGTGAACGACTTAGCTATGAATGGAGCCAGGCCTCTATATTTGAGTCTCTCGGCAATCATAGAAGAAGGCTTTCTCTTAAGTGAACTTGAGCGGATAATGCAATCAGTAAAGAAAGCTACTGAAGAAGCCGAGGTAAGCATAATCGCTGGGGATACCAAGGTGGTAAACCGAGGGCAAGCTGATAAGCTGTTTATCACCACCTCGGGAGTAGGGATAATCTCTCCCGGCATTGATATCTCTGGAGCTAATGCCAGAGCTGGGGATAAGGTCCTGCTGAGTGGCACCATTGGCGACCACGGTATCGCTATAATGAGTCAGCGTGAAGGGCTAAGGTTCTCCATGACTCTGGAAAGCGACTGTGCTCCATTGAACAAATTGGTGTCTCAGATGCTGGAGGGCTCGTCCAGTATTCATTGCCTCCGCGACCCTACCAGGGGTGGGCTAGCAACCACGCTCAACGAATTGGCTCGGCAATCGAAGGTGGGCATTGTGGTAGAAGAGGCCAAGATATCAGTGAAGGAAGAGGTCAAAGCTGTCTGCGAGCTCCTGGGACTGGACCCCATTTATGTGGCAAATGAAGGCAAGCTGGTAGCTGTAGTTGACTCCGCCGATGCCAATAAGATTCTGGCCCGCATGAAAAAAAATAACTATGGTAGAGATGCTGCCATCATCGGCGAGGTAACCAACGAGCACCCGGGGAAGGTGGTAATGAAAACAAAGCTCGGCCCTTCCCGAATCGTGGATATGCTATCCGGTGAATTACTACCCCGGATATGTTAAACGGTTTGACAGCCAGAATTCGCCAGTGCTACACTTGGCTCACCTGTGAAGCGTATTGGTATTCTGTATCACCCCCTACGGGAGAAAGCCCGAGACTTAGCTGAGAAACTGGAAGAGTTTCTATCCTCTCGGGGAGTCTCTTCGTGGCGATGCTCAACGAGGGACGAGGATGAAGCTAAACCCCAAGTGGCGGGCACGGAGCTAATTCTCAGTATTGGCGGGGATGGCACTATCCTCCGTGTCGCTCGAATCGTAACTCCCCTATACGTGCCCATTTTAGGTGTAAACCTGGGCAGGCTGGGATTTATCACAGAAATAGACGGCAATGAAGTCTTGTCTCATTTGCCCGGTTTGCTCGAGGGGAAAGGCTGGATTGAGGAAAGGGCTATGCTCGAGGCTCAGATTGAAGACAAAAGCTTTCATGCTTTGAATGATGTGGTGCTACGAAGTGTTGCAGTTCGCCTGGTTAACATAGAAGCAGAAATTGATGGCACAGCGATAACCACTTACCGCGCTGATGGCATAATTGTGGCTACCGCTACCGGTAGCACCAGCTATTCCCTGGCATCTGGCGGACCAATTCTTCATCCTCAATCCAAGGAAATCGTCCTCCAGCCGATATCCTGCCACCTGGGATTGAGTCATGCCCTGGTGTTGCCTCAGCAGAGTATAGTTGATTTGAAGGTTGCTCCCAGAGAAAAGGTCATACTTAGTATTGACGGACAAGTTGATTTGCCACTATCAGACGGGCAGAATATCAGAGTGAAGCTCAGCCCTCACGTAGCGCGCTTCTTAAGAATTCACGAGCCAGCCTACTTTTATAGCTCGCTCTGGCAGAAACTGAGAGGAGGAAGAAATGAAAGCTGATATGAAAGTTGAAAAGGCAAGGGTGAGCGATGCTAACTCCATGCATCGGATGATCAGTTATTTTGCTGATAAAGGGGAGATGTTACCTCGTGCCTTATCTGATATATATGAGGGTATCAGAGAGTACTTTGTAGTCAAGGAGGGAGACCAGGTTGTCGCTTGTGTTGCATTGCACGTTACCTGGGTTGATTTAGCTGAAATCAGGTCTCTGGCTGTCGCTGAACAGGAACAGAACCAAAGGATTGGTTCTTTGCTTATCCAGGCCTGTCTCAAAGAGGCTAAGGAATTGGGCATACCCAAGGTTTTTTGTCTCGTTCGCAAGCCTGCTTTTTTCGAAAAACATGGCTTTCAACTAATCGACAAAACGGAGTTGCCCCAAAAGGTATGGGCGGAATGCTATCGCTGCCCCAAGTTTCCCGACTGCGATGAGGTCGCTCTTATTCGCTACCTTTGAAGCTCGGCAAGCAAAACGATGTCATTTTAGCTAAGTAGTAAGAGTATGGTGAAGCCGGAAAAGAAGATAGCTACCCAACGGATTTATCAGGGGCGCGCGGTAACTATGCGCGTGGACACCGTGGGGAAAGCTGATGGCAGCAAAACCACCAGAGAGGTGGTGGAGCACAGCGATTGTATAGCTGTGGTGCCTCTTGATGAACAAAATAATGTCCTTCTGGTTCGCCAATTCCGCTATCCCCTGGGCAGGTTTCTTCTGGAGATACCGGCTGGTGGTATTGATCCTGGTGAGGGGCCCATTGACTCTGTGCGCCGCGAATTACAGGAAGAAATTGGCTATCTCCCCCGGAAAATAGACAAATTGGGGGGTTTTTACGCTATCCCGGGCTATGGCACGGAGTACCTCCATTGCTTTTTGGCTACTGACTTGGTGCCCGCTCGTCTCGTGGCTGAGGATACTGACGATATTGAGCTGGTCCGCGTTTCCCGGGACGAGATACCCCGACTTATCGCCTCGGGCGAAATCTGCGATGCCAAAAGCATCGCAGCCTTGCTCACGTTTCTCTTTACATGGCGAGGTGAGTAGGCTTGTATGTGAGGTGATATTCCAATTGACGCACATGCCAAATTGATTCCTTTGACAATAAGTTGTAGTATAATTATTAATTAACAGGATTTTAACAGAAGTAGCTTATCCTATTAGGAGTAGGAGCCGGAGATGTTGGGAAAACTAAGCTATTACGTGGCAAGGGTCAGCATCTTTTTGATTGCGGTGGCTTTAGTTGCCGGGATGACAGGCTGTCGTCCTGTTTCTCAAAATCTGGAAATACGGACCTGGTATGATTTGAATGCTGTCAGGAACAACTTGCCCGGTCATCACCGTCTAATGAACGACCTTGATTCCACCACTTCCGGCTATGAGGAACTGGCCAGCGAGACAGCCAATCTGGGAAAGGGCTGGCAGCCGATTGGGGCTCCTGCTAACCCATTTACCGGGACTTTCGACGGTCAGGGATACGAGATACGTGACCTGTTTGCCAACCGCCCTGCCGAAAGAGATGTGGGGCTTTTTGGTGCTGTTGGTGAAGCAGTGGTCATCAAAGATATCAGCGTAGTGAACGCCGATGTGACTGGCCAGAGGTATGTTGGCAGTCTGGTGGGAACACATTATGGCACTGTGAGCAACTCTTATTCCACGGGCAACGTAACTGGCGAGGGATATATTGGCGGGCTGGTGGGAGGTAGTGCCGGCACTGCGAGTAACTCCTGTTTTACAGGCAGCGTGACTGGCAATGACGTGGTCGGCGGATTGGTGGGAATTAATACCGGCACTGTGAGCGACTCCTATTCTACAGGCAGCGTGACT
>Ga0209991_10000990_pt1 | contig 12765 bp, 20 predicted proteins | sample ChitaG_FD_183167 | JGI IMG/M metagenome (GOLD analysis project Ga0209991, IMG submission 183167) | Deep subsurface microbial communities from South Pacific Ocean to uncover new lineages of life (NeLLi) - Chile_00310 metaG (SPAdes)... | ecosystem: Environmental > Aquatic > Marine > Oceanic >...
GTGCTTCCTGGTGAAGTGATCAAGGACTGGTACCGACTCCTGGCATTGCCATAGGTGACAGCCAGCTTCATGATCGTCGGAAATTCCTTACTTAATTCCTGCTTCTCTTGTTTCTTGAGACGGGTGATGACTCGCTCGATCTGCGTCGGGGATACATCCTCGAGCATGTTTATCATCTTATATTTGCGGAGCAGTCGCAGCTCATTCTTGCTTGGGGTGAAGATTTTGACAGCCTTTCCCTTACTGCGGATTACTGCTCGCGGATTTGCAATCGCACGCGAACCACTTTTCGACGCCTTTCTCTTTCGTCTAGCGCTCTTTTCGTCGGTAATATAACCGCGAACCTTGACTAGGCTTTTAACCATTGTGCCAGTTGCAGGCGCGCGTCTAGCCTTGGTGATGAGGGCGCTTACCGCTTTGTGCTCAGAGTCAAGCTTACGATCGCTTAGCTTGGTCACCTGCGATTTGTACGTTCCAGGATTGAGGGCAGCCATGCGCCTCCTCAGGCTTTGACGTGCAGCAGCTGAGGCCGCAGAGCTAGCTCGAGAGTGCCGGCCTGCCGCGCCTTTCGCCTTCTTCTGTCTCGAGCGGCCCACCTCGGTCTCGAGGGAGAAAGCCCGAGCCGGATTTTTCTTGGGTGCAGGTTTTCTCCTGGGGGCAGGCTTTCCTTCGCACTTCGAAATGACGCGAGTTAGAGCGTCGACAAGGTCCTCGATCTGCTCTCTCTCGGATTCGTTGGGCTGAATCTTCTGAATCTTTTTGAGGTCAGCGCGCGCCTTTTTGACATAGCGAAGTTCGACGCGCTCTCCACGAAGGGCTGATGCGGCGACATGTTCAACGGCCTCTCCGGCCTTGTGATAATCGAGCAGCAGATTACCCATCGTCGTCGACAGCTTGCATGTCGGACCAGGGTTCTTCTTTCTCTTCTTCGGCTTCTTCTTTGAAGCAATAGCGACGCCAGCACCGACAACCGCTCCGACAGGTCCGAGGGCCAAGGCTCCTATCCCTCCACCAATGCCGGCGCGACCCACGTCTGTCTTTGCAGCCTTCTTCACCTTACGCCCGGCCTTCTTGGCCTTTGCCTTGATGGTGGTCTTTTTCTCTGCCTTCTTCTTGGTCGGGTTATCTTTAGCAATCACATATTTGCGACGCTTGAGTTCCGCCTTTTGAATACCAATCATCACCTTGAACATCGGAAGTCCGGATGTTCCAAAGGCTTTCAGTCGACCGGCACGGTCGCCAGCATCAGTCATACTACGGACATTCTTCTTGTACTCCTTCAGGAGTTCACTGTCACTTTGCTTGGCCGTGTGCTCTTTGAAGTGCTCTATCAATCTGGTACCCTTCCAGAACTTCTTAGTCATTCTCTCAGGGTCGATTTTCTCGAGGCCCGGGTGTTCCGGGTTGAGCTTGGCAATCTTGGGTAATCCAGGTCCGAATTCTGGATTCTTCTTGGTCTTTTTGAAGCTTTTCTTCTTCATGGGATTGTCCTTAATTTCCAGATCCAGGTCCGCCCGATCCCATCACGAAACCCGCAGATGCGGACACAGTGTCTGGATTCGGGCCCTCCATGAGCGCATGAAGAACCGTCATCGCAACATTTTTTGCAGACTTGATATTCTTCAGTATACCCTGGGCCACGGCTGTGCCGTCGAATATAACCATCCATTTCGCGCGGCCTGGTATGGGACCATTGGGTCCCATGAACATATGAGGCTCATCATCCGCGGAGTCCACCTCCACGATGTAGACTGCCCACTTCTCATCCACTTTTAGATAATGGATAATCTGCGGGAATGGTCCGCTGGCCAGACACGTAGGAATAGGTACTTCGATCCAGTCCATATCAAATCACTTCATCTTGAGACGCCGCGCCTCTTTGTTCGCCACTCGCAGGCAGCGCTTGCGCTCGTCGGCCACCTTCTTAGAGGTCGATGCCTTCATCTTCTCGAGGTGCTCGAGCACGGGCTTGAGACGCTTCTTGGATGGGCGTTCGCAGTAGTGGTCCCAGAGCTTGCGACACTTGTCGATAAGCTTTTGCCACTCGGGCTTTGTCTTGCGGGCGACCTTCTTCTTGGTGGCCTTCTTCTTGGTGGCCTTCTTCTTGGTGGCCTTGGGGTTAGCTCTCTTCTTGCCAGGATTGCTCTTAACAGCAGCGCGCTGGCGACTGTTCGACTTCTCCACAGCCTTGAGAAGCTCGTCCGCGTCCTTGCCATGGAAGTGAAAGCCAATGCAGGGGTTCGCCTTGCGACGCAGCTTCACGAGTGACTTGCGAACCTTGCTGACATCGGTGGCCCATTGTCGCTGGTCGACCTTGTTCCATTCGGATTGCGACCTGGCAGGTACTCGGGTTTGAACTTCCTCGAGATCGAGCAAGAGAGCCTCGACGGCTGACTTGTCCATTTTGTCGCCGGCGAGGCGGGTTTGTATTTTACCGATCAGGCTACCGAGCGAGCGCTTGGCTTCACTGTATGTTCTGAGCTTTGCCCTCGGCTTTGTCTGGCTGTGGATGCTCTCGATCTTGGCGACAATTCTTTGGATGTCGGACTTAGCGACTGAGCGACCCTTTTTGAATTTCTCTTTGAGACTATGAAGCTGCGCATCCACCCATAGTATGGGGGCCGGAACTAGATCTACCTTCGTGAGCTTCTTGGATGGACCATCTTCGAAGCTGACGGTTATTTTTCGACCGTCATTATCTACGACGACGCCGGTGCCATACCTCTTACTAAACACTTCAGATCCCCTAATGAAGAATCTTTCATGTTTGCGAGCATGCTTCCTTACACCATTCCATCGACCCCCTACTGCGGCTGCAATCCTTTGGATGCTTGCGGTCTCGCGATCCTGCCTCGAGCTTGTAGCCTTGGGCTTGGACGGGCTTATGGCCATCGACTTTTCGAGAGTTACGAGACCGCCGATGAGGCGATTCGACATAAGTCGAACGTCAGCGCCATGGCGCTTCATCATGCCCTCGAGTTTAAAGATGTCTTTTTCGACCTCCCTAATCTCATACTTGTGAAGGCGGGCCATCGGAGAATCCTTGATAGCCTTAATTCTTGATTTCGATTGCTTGATAACCAGCTTCGTATAAGCGGCAATACGACTATCGAGTCCGCGAATCTGAGCCTTCAGCTCCCTCTTCTTCGCTCGAACTTCTGGTGGAAGGCTTTTGCCCTGAGAGTCTGCGGCGATCTCAATACGGGCAATGGTCTTAAGGCCCTTCTCAGCCTCGGCGTATTGTACATACGTCAAATCCATGACGGCGCCGGAGGTGATAATGGTGCTGTCGATATCGAATTGAAGCCTTGCAGCCTCAGGGTTCTGTCTTCTTTTTCTGGCCATTCTCGATTAACCCTTCATCTTCTTTTCGATTTTCTTGCCGAGCTTATTGAGAATTGCACTCAGCTCGTTAGCCTTTGCCTGATCGCCTGCATCCATGTAATTACCGATAGAAGTCGTTAGGCGTCTATATCCATCTAGGATTCTACCCCTGGATATATAGGACTCTGCATCCTCTTCAGCATCCTTGGCAGCCTGGCGATGAACCTCAGCAGTCGGATTCGAACTCGGATTGCTTTTGGGAGACGCCTTAGAAAGCTTTCTAAAGCAGACCTCGAACATTTCCTTGATCTGTGTACGAACCCCAGCCTTAATCCCGTCAAGCTTCTCCGCCATCTTGGCGTTGCCAGACAAAAGGTAATTGGCCCTGGAGTTCTCTGCGGAGTCGTAAGACTTCATCACCCAAGCGAACCTAGGCTTGCCACTCCTAAGCGAGTCCTCCCATTTGTTCTTGTACTTGAGATAGGACTGAAAGGATTTTGCCGCCTGCTTTTCAGCAGTATCCTCCGAGTGCGCAAAGTGGGACGGGTTGGATGGGTTGACACGCGGGATGTGACGTAGGCTCTTCCCGCCCGGATTACTCTTGCGGCGAACCTTCTCACCGAGAAGGCGATCCTTCCGCTCTCGAGCATCCTTCTGCTTGCGCTTGATAGCTCGTGTCGCCACTTCCTCTGCCGCGATGGCTGACCTATCCCCAGACGTCCTACGAAGAATCCCTCGACCTGCTTCTCTAGATCTACGAACCTTCTCTCGTGGTCGAAGCCCTCGAGTGTCATACCAGATCATGGCAGTGTTGACGACGCGTCGAACTTCGAAGTCCGCCTCGTCCTTCGTATTGAACGACTTTTTAAGCCGAACGCTGTCGTAAATACGGGGAGCATTCTCATGCTCAAATATATTACGACCCTTTCGGTTGATCTTTGCAAAGATGTCCCCGGTATCAAGTTCAAGGACGTTGTAACTGAAACCGTCCACGTTTCCGGATGAACGGCTTACGACTTTAGGCTTATCCACCTTCGGCTTCTTGGCCTTGGTTCGCTTCTTGGATTCGGACATCTTTTTCGGTTTTCTACGGCTCGCGCGAGCCTTGTCTTCTGCGAAGTCTCGAGAGATTTCCTGCATCTCTCCGATAAGCTCGGCTAGATGCGCCTCTCGGACGGGGCCTGGTGGCAAAGAGAAAATGGCTTTAGGAGGCTTGTTTGCGAAAAGCGAATCAAGCTCCGACTTCCCTCTGCGTCCATACTTTTGGATCTCACGAGATAGTCGTAAGAAGTGTTCTCTCGATTTTTCGGGAACTCTAGCCATTATTCTTCCTCCTGCTTATCAATCAATCGGGTAGCTGATCTCGGACATTCCGAAGCCGATCACCGTCAGCCTCGACCTTCGCAAGAAGCTCGTCGGGGATGAGGCCACCCTTACGGACGTCTTCGGCCATGCCCTCGAGACTTTGCGCAAGAGCTTCTCGGGTAACCTTGGATACCCGAGCGATGCCGGTAATGATTGAAGTGATGAGTGTGGTGAGTGCGGCTACGGACATGTCTTATCTCCCGGTCATCTTCTTGAGCTTGGCAACTTGCTTATTTCCACCGGGGATAAGCTCGAGCATGTTCAGCGCGGACTCGAACAGCGCACTGGTTGCAGCTTTTCTTTGCTCATCCGAAGCATCGACGAGCTTCATCACCTCAGTGAATGCTTTCGAGGCTTCGTGATACAGCTTCACGGCCGCTTCGATTTTCTCATGAGTCGAAGATTCGAACTTCGAACCCATGCATTTGTCGAGCTGCGTCTTTGTAATTACGTCTGAGCTTTGCGGATTGCAGACGTCTCCCGAGCAGCATTCATCAATTTTTTTATTGAATTCCTCGCTGTAGGGAGAATATGTTTCTGTGACGACTTCTTTCGTCACGGCGCCAGTCACGTAGGAGGCTTTGTAGCCTGCGGCGCATCCTGATAGAAAGATCAGGGAAAGCGCGATAGCCGTTTGTCGCATGGTACAAGGCTACCATTTTTCGTATCTTGCTTCTAGCGTGCCGTGGTATCATTCGTCGCATGGATCCACGCTTTCTCCTGGGCGCTGCCGCCCTTGGTTTCGCTGCTATTGCAGGTCGAAAGAAAAGCGGAGGAGGAGGCGGAGGAAGCTTTCAGAAGCGTAGCCAGCATGCGACGCTTCTGAATCCAATGGACGCATTGAAGGCAATAGGAATCCCTCAGGATGACTGGCCCAACATGTCCTTTGAAATACCCTTCGCTGCCGGGGCTTCAAACCCTTTGTGGCCAGTCGTTACGAACCACAGTAAAAAGTTCACCGTTTGCTACAAGAAGATTACCGGTAAATACGAGGGCAATTCATCTCGTAGATTTATGTCCAGCCGATCCGGTGGAAGTAGATACCATGCTGGAATCGACTTGTACGGCAACCCGGATGACCCAATTATCGCAATGGAAAGCGGAGTGATTGTAAATTACTACCATTTCTATCACGGTACTTACGCTTTATTTGTGCAGTGCGATTCAGGCCTAGTTATAAACTACGGTGAGGTCAAAAACAAATCTTGGTCCGAGTTCGGACTTTCGACTGGTTCTAGAGTTCAAAGAGGGCAGCCAATTGCGCGCGTTGGACAGATGAGCGGCGGAAGCCACATGTGTCACTTCGAAACGTACATGCCCCCGACAGAGAAAAATCAGAAGTACCACGGCGGAGATCCAAACACGCTTCTGAACCCCACCTACTACCTGCTCCTCGCTCGAGCGGTCAGTGGCGGCGGTCGCGCATACGCAGGGATCGACTGCATAGCTGCAGCCTCAATGAATCACCCCATCCCCCCAGACCTTCAACACATTGCGGTCGAAGATGAGCGGGTTGGAGACTCGGGAGGCGACAGCGTCCTCCCGGAGCTTCTCACGGAGGACGATTACCGACCAGAGAAAGACAGGGCCGACGGCCCCTGATACAATCGAGGTCTCATGAGTGCCTTTCCACTTCTCGTTTTTGGCGGCGCCTTGCTCCTATTAGGAGGCAAGAAAAAGAAAAAGACCACCCCAACAAATGGCGCTGAACAAGATGAGCCGATGGACGGCGACGACGACGCCGCCGATACCGGTGACGGCCCCGAAGTCGAAGACGAGGAAGAATACGGCAAGGTTGCCCGCGGCCTTCGAAAGGACCACATCGGTTCTCACGCCTGGAGAATCAATTACGAGGAAGACGGATATCATGCGCAGCTCATGATGAATTCGTCAAACTCTTCCCCCGTGGCTGAGGAGATCGGTACAACCGCATCCCTCCTAAGCGCAAAAGAACTTCTTCGAGACCGCTTCAATCAGATGCTTCTCGACGCAGGTCGTACCGAAGCAGACTTCAAAGAAGACCCCGTCACGCCGCGCATTACCGGCATCGCCAGTATAAGCAAATCTCAATCTGGCGGAGTCTAGCCGCCACTTCTCTTACGAAGCTCATCAACTGCGAACCGAAGGCACATGTCTTCGTTCTCCACCTCGCTCAATACCGCCTTCTTCTTCTTCTTCTTCTTCTTCTTCTTCTTCTTCTTCTTCTTCTTCGGAGGAGTGCGAGGGGCCGCCTTCTTCGCAGGCTTTTTCTTCACCGGCTTGCGAGGGGGAGACTTCTTCTTCGCTGCCTTCTTCTTGGAGACTTTCTTAGATGCAGGCATTTGAGCGAGCTTATAGGGAACGAATCGAGCTTGTCCAGAATATATTTAGCTCACTCGGGCGTCACAAGACGGTGTCTCACCGAACGTCACGACGTATTCGCGCACAACTCCCTGTCGTGCGGATGAATACCGGAGATGGTTCAAGTCCCACCACGACACTGCTGGCGCGATCGGCGTCCTCGAAGTCATGCCCCTCATCTGCTGAGACGTGTGCGCCTTCGAGGCTCCCCACGTGGGGATCACAATCTCAAAGTCCTGGCGCCAGGAATCAAAGCAGCGTTGAGGGTACCCGGGGCCGAACCCGTGCTCGCTGTCGTAAATCTGCGGCATCCCGAAGTCGCAATACAGGGCGAACACCCCCCACGGAAAGGAAGTTTCGTGGACATGCTTTGCCCCGTAGCTCGACAGGCCGATCGGGACACTCGCGCCGAACTCCCTGCGCAGGGCGATCATGAGCTTCTTCGCATCCGCCGCGAATCTCGCAACGTAGCCCTTGCGCTTCGAGCCCTTGCGGCCGTAGTAGGGCTTCTCGATGTTCAGGACGATACCGACCGCGCCGGTCGCATCGTAGCGCTCGCGCATGAGCTTCACGAAGGTGTCAATGCGGTCGCTGCCCGGTTGAGCCCATCCCCAAATCCAAGGATCGATTCCCTTTGCTCGAAGAGCGTGCGCCGCCTCGACGACGTCTAGGATTTGATCCTCGTCCTTGTCCGCATCATATTTGCGGTCGCGCTTGTCGTGCTGCCAGAGGACCAAGAGCATCGCCCAGTCCATCCCCAAGTTCTCACAGAAACCGGCGAGCGCCTCGGGCGTCCCCGTCCGGGTTGCCTTCTCTACCGTCTGGATGAAAACGCCTTTGCCGGTGGGGTACTTCCGGCCCGATACTGGGGCTGTCACCGTGTCCGCCGGGGGTGGCTTCGAGTCGCTCGGAAGCGACGAGACCGGGGGCGGAGGTACGATGGGAGCAGCGACCGGCGGAGGGTCAAGTGGCTCTGTGGGGTCTTGAAGATCTGTTGGAACTGCTGGCCCTTCCCCGGCTTTGTGCAAGTCCTCCTCCTCCGGCATCTCCTCGTGAGTTGAGAGGGGGGCCGGATCTTTCTCCAGGAGGGAGGGGAAGAACAGAGCTGCGAGCTGCCGAATCCACGAGGGCATGGGCGGAGTCTACCAGCCAGACCCCTCTCTTGCGAATCCCACTTGTTTGACCCTTAGTGCCCGTATATATTCAGGTCTCCTGCAAGTAGTGAGCAAGATCTCGACCTATAGCTTTTCCACTTTTGAGGTGGAAGTCGATAGCATAGTCCGGAACCTCTGGGCTCGGTCCACCATCCCTGAGCCGATACAGCATCAGCGCGAATAGATTCTCGACGCGCCTCGTCTTCTTAGACAGGGAGAGGCTCGACACCACGTTTGCCACAAACAAATACTTCGCATCGTACCCGTGCTCGAATTGATCGTACGCAGCTCTCGAGGATATGACGACTCCAAGAGCCTGAGGATTTGCAGGACCAATGTCTTCGACCGCAAATATCATCAGGGACTCCCACATGAATTTCTCTGCGCGAGATCCTGAGATGGCAAGTTGGTGCGCCCAGTACATTGCCTCAATCTCCTTACCTCGGCGCATCTCCTTGATCATCGCAGACAAAGTAATGTCTATTTTGTGACCGTATGGCGTTTCAGATTCGGACCATTTAGGCCTGCGCTTGTGCGGCTCCTGAACAATCGTCGCGTCGTATATTTCGGATGGTAAAGTCATTTGCTGCTCGTATGGTAAAATTGAAAGGTGGAATACGAAGGGTTAGATGTGGTCGAGTACGAATACGAAGTGCTCATGAGCGAGGATGCTGAGTCCGTCACATTCCGCATCAACGCAAAACTAGTCTGCATACCGCGCTCAATCCTCGTCGACCACGACCTCGAGGGTCGACTATGGATTGAGAGATCTGACGCGGCATCAGGTGGTCTCTAGCCCGCCCCAGAGCTTTATTGGATCCTTAGCTCCAGCCACCGCTGCGGCTACCAAGAGTTCGCCATCAACGTCAGTAGGACCACCACTGAATGCGTCCTGAATTCTAGAGTTATTCTCAGACTCCTCCATGCCAACTTTCACCGTTTCGGATACATCGCCGCTTTGGCTAAGCCACTCGTCAAGCACATCCTTTCCGAAGCTGCCCATCATGTGACCCAGCACCGCGACAACGCTTGTCTTATACATGGCATCGCGCTGTTTTATGTAATGCTTTTCGGCCTCCTCAACTGACACTCGGGTTCCGCGGAAACGAATCTTTCCGTTCTTCAATCGGGCCGCATCAGCCCCGGTGATCATGGCAGTAATTTTCGCCAAGTCCACATCCCAATCATTGGTGCATTCGCAAAGGGCTTCATGGTCCTCCAGCATCTCGTCAGTGATTTTGACGCTGCTATTTTCCATCATCGTATCCATGTGGGCACGAGCATTTTCACCCTCTGGTTTTCCGGCCTGCCTTACGGCGAGCTTGCATAGCCCTTTGAGTTTACGAATGAGTTTTGGGATATCCATTTTTGTCTGGCCTTGGCTGGAACAAAAGCTAAGAAAAACCATTCCCTCAAGAGTCCATCATGTCGTTCTGCTCTCGCATAGCGAGGAAGTCGACAGTGCCTTGGTGCGCTGAAACATCTACTCCGAATATCATTTGTTGTTTTCCTTTTCGTCTGCGTTGTCTGCGGGTGGTGGATCTATAATATCCGCCACACCCTTCGACGCCGTGTATATCTGCCCGCCAGGATTTCCACAGGATGTACAACCGCCAGTTCCTACACTGTTGGCATCCGACCTTATTGTCGTAAGGTTGAAATAGTGGCTTCCCACCTCATCCGTCTTCCTTCCGATATGCACGAGTACGCTCACATGCTTATCCGAACTTATGAACATTCCAGGTCGAAGGTTTTCCGCTCGCACCTGTTCGTACTCGAGGTTCTCTTTGGAGATGAATCCCATGAGGACCGCATCGGCCAGGTCTGCCAGGATCTTGTTTTTCATGGAACGCATCTCGTCCATGGTCAAGCTTATCTCCCTGTCTGACTTCCAATCCTCAACAGCTACTCGCTTGATCTTATCAAAGGCATCCCCGATGTCCTCCGCGGATTCGAAGTAGTCCGGGTTTAATCCCAGCACCCTCATTGCCGCAATGGCTTGTCCTGATATGTAGTCTCTAGTCATTATCGCCGTGTCTATCCTTCTGCAGCCCTTCGGGTTGCGTCAATGATTATGGACATCATTTCCTTATTCATGTCAATGATGTGATCGTTCTGTTCGCCTATAAGAGGCGCCATCAATCCGATGTGTTCGTTCAATTTGGATATAAAGACGTGCTGTCGAAAGTCTCTGTATCGCAGGTATCCCGCGCGCCTATCAATCTTCTTCTGAATACGCCTTGGGCGCTTACGCGCCGTTGCTTTTACCATCCTCTTAGACATGTCACTTCTCCTTATCGTACACGTAAACCTCGAGGCCCCACAACGCCTCTTCCACGAGGGCGCCCACTGTGTCCCAGCTTCCGCCAGAAAGCTCGCACCCGATTCTTGGCATATGCACAGTCACCTTCCTGGGCTTCTCGGGGCCGCCGCCTGACAGGGCGCGTACGCCTTCGGCGAGCTTGTCGAGGCATATCTCGAGGCTGTCGTAACGGATCGGCCTACGATTCAGGAGATCTCGGCTGAACCCGTGCTGAGCGACCATATTCACGATGGCCATATTTAGGTCTACGAACACCCAGTAGGCTTCACCCAATTTAAAGGACTTCGAGAACCTCGCCTTGGCTTGGTAGTTCTTTTTGGCTTCCGGCCACTTGTCCGAGACGGCGCCTGAGAATCCAGCCCCCCACTTGCCCTCATCATTGCAGACGTGGGCAATGACTCGGGTCCCATCGGCTACGCATGGTTCGGTAGCGTCGCCTATGATGTGGTTAATCACGTATCCTCGCAAAAAGACTCACCAGTCTTCGAGCACTTGTAGCAGACCTCTCCAGGTATGTACTCCCAGTAGTTCCCCCAAAAATGGTGCGTCCACTTGCTCTCCCTCCGCTTGGTTACCTTGCACCCATTCGCTTGTAGCCATGAGTCATGCCTTCGGGATGACTCGGCAATCTGTCCGAGGGCGAAAATGCCTATCCATGTGACAAGCAGGATTCCGGATAAGCATATGACGAAGATTCCAACCTTACTTCGCCTGTCTCTTTTCTGCCGCATTATCCAGATGCTGACTTCCGTATCACCTTCCATTTCCTCTGGCGTCCAACTATTCATCTTGTTCCTTTCAGGCGCCCCAGGGATTTGACCTCGTGTGAGGTCGGGTACGAATTTACATCGCACTTCAATTTGTTGCGGCTTTGCTGCATCATCAGCGGAGCACGCCCAGACTTGGTACAGTTATGGCGGTGAATCATTCCCATGACGTGGCCAACCTCATGATTGATGACGTAGCGGCGGTAGTCCTCGAGGTCTTCCCAGGCGTCGGTGCCACCCATCCATCGCTTGTAGTTGATGACGGCGTTGCCGTGGATGGCGCAGGACACTTCGCCTACGGTGTGGATTGGGTCACACAGCTTGTCGACAGTGTCAGGGAGCGCCAGGATAATGTTGACGTCTGGGTCTTCGGCGACCGGGCATAGGGCGATGCCCGACCGACTCCAGCCCTGTGGGTCATGCAGGGTTTCCAGGACCTCTATTGCGAATCCGAATTGCAGATGCTTTATCTCTTCGTCCTGTATTTCGATTGAGTACGTAACTCGATTCGAGGCCAGGGGGGCGCAGGGGCTGAGAAGTGTTAGAAGGGTTAGGACTAGATTGAACATCAAAAATCTCACTTTGCAATCTTGGCGAAGCTAGCAAGAATCCTCAGCGTCTCAGGATGTCGGTCGTGCACCCATGAGCACTTGGAGAATTTTACAATCCAGTTCTCCCACATGGTCCCCTCCAGCAACAGGGCTCCGCACGAACAATTGAATTCAGCGCCATCCATAACTCAGTTCTCGCTCGCGTCTTCGGCTATTGCGTAAAGCTCTCTTGCCGCCTTCATGGATAGTGACATGTTTATACCGGTTATAATCATGACTCTCGTTTCGACAGACAATTCCTCATACGGCTGAAGTTTAATATCTCCGGTCTCGGTCGAGATTATAGCGAGGCATAACATGCATACCGTGAGGGCTCCAGCCGTAGCATCATCGTAATCAGATGGAAGAGCCTCTTCGCAATCTGGGCAATTCCAACCAAGCGGGTGACCCTTTTTCTTCTTCATTGACTTGGGTATTTTCATACTGCCTTCGGCACGAAATCGATATACCTGGACCCATTCTCGTCCGTGATCATGATGGTCAATTCTCGTATCTCACCCTTATCATTTCCATAGCTGACAATGGAGCTGACAATGGCCTTGTGACTGATGATATTATCCTGCTCGTCGTAGACGGAGCAGGGAAGTATTGACCCTCCCCTATTTAGCTCGGAGAACGTCCAGCCCTTCCAGTGCCCATTCTTGTTCGCCTCGGTCAGGGCATTAAGGAGGTCTTGGCCCGTCAGGTCTCCTACCTCACTTTGATCTCTCGGACCAAGCGGCTCAGACTTGAGGGCCTTCGTGATATTCTTGCTGATTTGATCGACCCTGAATGTCGCAGAATCCAAGTTCCTGCTGAGCCCCCTGAGTTCGTCCATTTTTTCTTTATTCATTATCTTCCTTCTCTGATTCCTCGCGCAGTATATTCATGAGCGTCGGAGC
>Ga0209991_10000991_pt1 | contig 12762 bp, 11 predicted proteins | sample ChitaG_FD_183167 | JGI IMG/M metagenome (GOLD analysis project Ga0209991, IMG submission 183167) | Deep subsurface microbial communities from South Pacific Ocean to uncover new lineages of life (NeLLi) - Chile_00310 metaG (SPAdes)... | ecosystem: Environmental > Aquatic > Marine > Oceanic >...
CTTTATCTCCTTTCAGACTATTATTTAAATTGGAAGCTTGAAAATTAAAAAAAAGGGGAAAGAGTTTTGTTAAGCGATTTTTTTGCTTATCTGCATCAGGGATACGATTGCTGCTAGAGCAGCTATTAGGGAGGCGCCTATCGCGCCGTAGACCAGGCCCGTCAGGCCTTGCGCGGATTGCTGTGCATCCTCTGCGGCGTCCTTGGCGTCGATTGATGTTTGCTTGGCATCTGCGATGTCCTCGGCTAGTCCGGCTGTCGATTCGGCTATGTCGCCCATCGCTTCCTCTAGGTCGCTCATCGCTTCCTCTAGGTCGCTGACCGCCTCTGAGGCTTCTTTACCTGCGTCGGTTGCTGCTGCGATTTCGTTGGCGAGTTCACCGGTGACATCGGCAGCGATATCGTCAATCATGTCTTCGATATCGGCAATCTTGTCTGCGAAATCGTCGGATAGTTCACCGATGTCGTCGGTGACATCCTCGAATTTATCGGTGAGGTCAGTCAGATGGTCGGATAGTATGTCTAGCTGCTCGGTGAGCAGTGCCGATGGTGATGGGCCGACATCGAATGTGCCGTCGGTCAGGTTTGCTGTGCCTGATTTGTAGAATTTCCAGGTCCATGTGCCTAGCGGTGCGTCTGGTGCAAGTAGCATCGGGTTTCCACCGGATGTCTGCGTGTAGTAGGGTACTGTGTATAGTCCTTCAACTTTCAGCCATGTGTCGAGTACATCGGTTCTCCAGTATAGGTTGTCATAGGGGTCCCAGATCTTTATGTAGGCATCTGGGTACTTGAAGTCGTTGCTCACGTCGAACTGTATCACGTCGCCTCTGTTGAACAGGGTCTTACGTGCCTGTACATCGACGACTTCAGCCGCTAAGCTGAAGGGTACTTGTGCGAACAGTTCCTCTGAGCCTGTGACGTTGATCGTGTAGTCTCCAATGCTTAGGGTATCCTCATCGAGGACAATCCAATATGCAGTGAAGTTACCATCAAGATCAGTCTCGGCATCGACTTCTCCTGGGTCCATAAGGACTTCCATTTCCCAGTCGTCTGTTGCGTTGTACAGGATGAATTCTACATCTCCGACTGTGTCTGCGAAGTTGTAGCCCTTGATGGTCAGGTTGTATTCGTTTGGTGCATCTGTTGGGTCGAGTGTGACTCTCGTCGTGTCTGTTACGGTGAATGGTGTTGATAGTTCTATCTCGCTCTCTATGTCTAGAACGAAAATGTCGTAGATTCCCACATCTAGAGTGGGGGCATAGAAGAAAGCTGAGATAGTTCCTTCAGTAGTAGCTGTATCTTCGGCTATGAGTTCTCCACCTAGAGTTGCGTTCCAATCGCCACTTGGGTCAAAGCCTGTACCGGTTAGGTAGACGTAATCTCCTGAAGGCCCAGAATTTGGCGATATGATGATCACCATCATCCCAAGCCTAAAGTCTGCGTCGTCACTCAATCCGTATTCATCAGTGGCAAGAACTGTATGGTCTGGAGGGCTGAATGCCAGTGCCTGTGCCTGGAATGTTCCGCTGAACTCGCCTTTGGAATCCGTCTTGAAGGTTTTGATCCCCGTGAGGGTTCCAAAGTCTAGTGTGACCTCGGTATCCTTTATCTGAGTGAAGTTGTAGCCTGTGATGTCTATCATCGCACCTGGGGGTCCAAATCCTGGTGAAAGCTTTATCTTCGGGAGACCCGTCACCTCGAAGTCCTCGGATCCAGGTCCCTTAACTTCACCAGATTCTGTTGCCGTTATCTCGTAGTCATCTGCGCTGGTCATGTCAGGTATGACGATTTCGGCGGAGAACGTGCCAGCGGATTTGACAGTTACCACGTCATCATCCACAACATGAACGGGCATTCCGTCTATTGTGAAGGATATGGTCTCTGTTGCGGTCCAGCCTCTACCCTCTACTTCGACGATGGTCCCCGTGGGTCCCTCGTCTGGTGTGAGGGTGATGCTGGCTCCGAGGATGAAATCCGCAGAGTCCGCGAAGCCATAGAAGTCCTCTGCTCTTACCGGATAAGTTTCGTAGTCAACATCAGGCACCTCGAAGGTGTACGTGAAGTAGCCGTCTTCATCCGTCTCGATATCGGATGGATCTGCCATTAGTTCAACTCCTCCGAAGGTGATGGATGTAAAGTTCGCCTCTTCTGTGAATCCGTAGCCTTTGATGGTTATGTCGTCTCCGATTAGGCCTGAGGAGGGTGACAGCTTTATCTTGGGCACCATGGTTATGGGGCCGTAGCTGATGGTCTCTCCTGTGGCTGTGTCGGTGGCCCATAGGTAGTGGGGTCCGACTGTGTCGGAGGGTACCTTTATCTCGCACTCGAAGGTTCCGTCGGGTTTACCCTCTGTCGTGTTCAGGAGATGGGCGTATGTACCTGAAGCGTAGTCCCAGAATACATTTACTGTTGTTCCGGCTGTGACTCCGCTTCCACTCACATCTAGAACGTCGCCATAGTCTACTACGTGTGCGCTGATGTAGTCGATGGAAAAGCCAGGGCCAGTAATTATAAGACTGTAGATCCCCGTAATCGAGGTTGTTGTGTCCGCAACCACTGTGGCCAAGACTGAGATAGGTGGGGTGTATCCCGCAACTGCTCCGAAGGAGACCGTGTAGGAAGCCACAGCCACAACCTGTGACTGAGGTGCGGTTCCCCAGGAAGCCCCGTTGACAAACACCTCTCCACTGACGGGAGTGGTGGATATGCTCAGGGTTCCTGTATCACCAGTTATCGCTACATAGGTTCCTGTGATTGTGGTGGTTGTGTCCGCAGTTACGACCGCTTCCTGAGAGGCAGGCGTGGTGTAACCCGAAACGGCTCCGAAGGTGACTGTGTAGGATGCTACCTCGACAACCTGAGATGCAGGGGCGTCTCCCCAGGAGACTCCGCCTACGAAAACCTCTCCAGTTACAGGGGTAGTGACAACGCTCAGGGTTCCAGTATCTGGCTCCGGTGGAACATCAGTGATGTATAGGTCTACTTCCAAGGGCTCATTTTGGTATTCAAGAGTTACAGTTTCGCAGTTAGTAGTTTCAACCCAGAGATCTATGGATACTCCATCTTCTAAGCCTGAGACTTCGCCTATGGATAGGAGGTAGTATCCCGTTGCGTCTGTTGTGCCCTGAGCTACTATGGTGGTGCCGAATTTGGCGTATACGTTCAATCCTGCTCCTGCGGGAGCAAGGTCTACGAATACATTGCCGAACACGGTCATGGGTAGCAATGGTACTGCAAGTGCGGTTACTATGCTTCCTAATAGGATTGAGATAATCACTATTGGAAGTATTCTTTTCAGGTTCTTGTTTTTACCATTCATTTCAATCAATCCATTGGGGGTATTAGGTCTTGATCTGCATACATCCATATCCAGAATCCCTGTCCAGGATCTAGACTATCGGCTGTAGTATCTAATGTATTCCAAGCGGGAGTTTCTGCATTCCAGATATAGACTGTAGAGAAGTAGCTATTATCTGCTAGGCTATCTGTGTATTCTTCAATAGTCATTGGGTAAGTTGCTTTGTATCCTGCTAAGACCCATCCAGAGGTGAACTCGTATGTTGCTGGGGGTAATGGTGCGGGAAGCCTATCTATGCCTTCCACTATCATGACATCGTCATCCAGTGCGTAGAGCCAGTATCCGTATCCGTCTGTAATCTCGGCTGGGTTGGGTATCCAGATATCTAGATACTGGTCGTAGCCGTATGAGACTACGATTCCGCTTGCTCCCTGGTCAAGTATCAGAGACAGTACGTCTTCTCTATCTGAACTGTCAGGGATCAGAGGTAGAGATACAAGGTTCCATCCTGTGTATAGTCTTACCGGAGACCATTCACCTTCGGGGATCATCCCTTCGTATATAATGATCTCGTCACTTGGGTTGGTGGCTTGGTCGTATGCAATTACAGTTACGTTAACGTATTCACCAGCATTGCCAGCTAGCACAACCATTCTGTTGAGAACAACAGCGCCAGAAGTCCATGTAGTAGCCGTTAAGTCTTCTTCACTGACATCCATCCAAGTAGTGCCGTTCATTAGTATATCATAGGAGACTACTCCAGTCAGCGCATCATCTGCATAAAGTCCTTTGATGATCAGACCTCCGCAGATGGGTTCTACATCCGTAACGGTCAAACCAGTTGGTCCGTCCGTGTCGTCTATGACTTCAAGGGTTATGAAAGCTAGTGAGTTCTCGTTACCAAGAAGATCTAGTGCAGATATAGGAAGCTCATATGTGTCCTCTGTATCAACGTCCACACCTATGACTGTGGCTTTGTATACATCAGTGGTACCAACTTGTACTAAGTCTACAGTTCCTTCGCCTATAGATGAGCAGTCAACTGTCACGGTGTCAACTCCTATTCCGGCATCCACGACGGTGGCCGTCAGAACTATTGTGCTTGAGACGCTTTCGCCTATGATTAAAGGCGATACTAGAGGATTAGTTACTATTGGACCTGTGTTGTCAACTGTCAAAATTATAGAATCTGCGCCAGTGTTATCAGCTCCGTCGGTTGCGGTTACAGTTACGCTATATGTGTCATCCGGCCAGAGAGGTACCGTAAGCACTTTAGCTTCCGTATCCCATTCAATGTCAAAGGTACCTGATGTTTGGTCAGTAAGTTCAGCAGCAATTAGCGAGAGATCTCCCGTGACTAAGAGATCAAATATCCACTCTTCATCTATGTCTGCTGTGATGTCAAAGACTCCTGTTACGAAGTCTGAGAAGGCGACATCGGTCACAAGAACACCGTCTATTTCGGTTATCTCAACGACCGGCGCTATGTCATCAATGATTGCCCAGTCATCAAAGTATTTCCAAGATGGGTCACAGCCATAGTATTCCACATAGAAAAAGTCTCCAGTGCTTACAAGTAGTTCTCCTGCTCCCGGTGAATCTTCTACCAGATTGAAGGTTCCTGCGAAAACGCCTGTGTCAACTCCAGTCTCCATCAGGGCTATCGTTGAACCAAGTACAAAGTCGGTGTCACTCCAGACATAAACTGATGCAACCTCTGCAACCTCTGGGTCTGTATTTTGTTCTGTATCACCAAGCATTACGCTTACGATGTCAAATGAGTTGTAGTACTCGGCATCTATTACCATCCCGCCTCCAGGACCGAATTGCGTTCCAGTTAGATTGGAGAGAGAGGGTATAGTCGTGTCGTCAACCCATGCACTCAGTATGTTATCAACGGTGTTAACCCAATAGTCTGAGCATGCGCTCCAGTCTGTCCCGTCGTACCAGTACATGACGAGTTGTTCTTCATCAAGTCCTGCAGCCAAGATATCAGCATCATCGTAGTGGAACATTATTTCAAGTCCATCTACTGCCGTGGGGTCGTCTATCTTTACGTCGAAGTATTCTCCGACTGCGCCGAAAGTTGACTCCTCGACATCATCCTCTTCGAGGTCCTCGATTGTTATTGCAACATTATCTGCGCCGTCATAGTATACTGTTGCGTTGGCATCGGGGGAACTTATCTCTCCTGTTCCTGTTACTATTGTATCTATTGGCTCGCCTTCCTCGAATTCGAGATCGTAGACATCTCCGTTTATCTCGATGTTGTCGATGTAAGCCTCAGTCTGGACTATCCAGTTGTCAACCTCGAATTCGAGGGCAAGAACTGGAGTATATTCGTTGATTGTTTTAGTTACTGCACCAAGAGTATAGGTTACTCCAGTCTTCCACTCCGCAAGTGAGTGGTAGATGAAGTTTGTGTCAGTCATATCTAGTGGACCGGGTGCTCCTGTTGTTGCCCATGCCATTGCGGTATCAGTTACCGCAGCGGGTCCATTTCCATCGTCGCTGAAGGTCGTATACCATGCACCTGTTAAGCCTAGTCCGTGTGAAGTAGTGCTGTCTGCATCGTTGTACGCGTACTCGACTACTAGAGCGTCGTCGATTACGCCATCACCGTTTGTGTCTACCATTATGTCAACATGAGGTGCATAACCGGTTACAAGATAGTACTCCCAACTTATCGAATTCAGGTCTCCTAGGGTGAAGCCTTCGGGCATCGGAATTACTATCCTAGCCTCGTCTCCACTGCCTGGGTCGCCATATGTTTCCAAGAGGACTGAGTATTGTCCTACATAGTGCATGTAGTCATCCCATTGGGAATAGGCCTCGTTTTTTACTCCGAGCATGAATCCCTCGGGAAGATCTGCCATTGCCATTACTGCGAATATTGGTGATAGTATGAGTACTGCTATCAGCAGTGTCGTTTTGATCTTTTTAACGTTCATCTTTTTTCCTTTCCTATTTTTCCTTTAAGCTCTCTTTCAGGCAGCCTTATTCTGCCTGCGTGGTTGGCTCACGCCCCCGGGGTTTCTTGGCCTCGGGGCTTTTACTCAGGGTTATCTGGATGGTGGAGACGTTCCTGTTCCTACCGTCCTCTGATTGCATTTTCTCGGTTCCTATGCTGACGCTGGTCTTGAGGTCTCTCATGTACCTGTTGCGGGTGACCTCGGCTGCGTCCACGGCGATTGAGATGGCCCGTCCCCGGGCCTTGAGGACTACCTCTTTGGTGTCCTTGCTGACGCTGGTCATTATTGCGGTTACGTAGGCGAGGACTGGCTTGCTTCCGATGTATACGACGTTTTCGCTCATTCGGTGGTTCGTCCTGAGTTCTTGGCTCGGGGGGTAGAGCCTTTAAAAGGTTTGGAACACCTTTAAATGGTCTCTTACCCCACCGGTTGGTCTTTTATTTTTCTTCTAATATATTAAACTATGTACAGAGGGAGGTACCCGATGTATACATCTTTGTCTACAATATGGTTAATCATTTATACAAGGTGAAATCACCCTATTTGTGGTGGAAATTGAGCAGGAAAGGAGTGAAAAGGGTTCGCTGGCCGACTAAGGTGTTATCCGGAAGGGTGAGTAAACAGATGTATGATGCGGTTTTGGATATTGTTCATAAGGGTAATTTTGTTGATGTTACTGATTATCTTAGGGATTTGGTCAGGAAGGATCTTGAGGCTCGGGGACTGAGCATCGAGGACTGAGTCACTTATCGAGCATACATTTGAGGGTGTTTCATTGAAATATCTCGGTCAGATGGACTTTGATAAAGCGGTGGTCCCTGTCCTGGCCTTTCAATCTTTTCTCGGTGTTCTCCAGCTTCTCGATGTATTCAATGTCACTTACTATCCCCTGATACACGGGACTAGCATGAAGAGGACGTTCAGTCTCGGCTTCAGCCTCACCCCGGCCCTGATCCCCCTGACGTTAATCACGTTTGCCTACCTACTCAAAAGAAAAACTTACACGGAGATACTGGTCTCAGCCTCCGTTTCGGTAGGCCTCTACTTCTTCAAAGGGCTGGATGCATCTGTGGCCTTTATATCGCTCATGCTGGTGGGAGTGGCCCTCCTGGACTCCCGTAGTTTCCAGGACTATTTTACCTATTTATTGGCCTTGCTTAGCGGGCTAGAGGGGACGGCCCTTATACACTGGATCCTTCTTCCCTTCGGGATAACTTCACCCTTCGCCTGGTTCGCAGTCCTTGAGCGGTCCCTTTTCTATGTTGCAGCCAATTTGGCTCCATTGATCGTGTTGCCGTTGATGTTCATGTGGATCTTGAAGTTACCGATTAGCATTGAAATTGTAGAGGAGGAAAGTGTTGAAGATGTCGATTAGAAAGGAGGTAAAGCCATCTTCCTGGACATTAGCCCTCCTGGTCTTATCAATTTCTCTGAGTGTAGTAGCTGCACTTTATCCTCATTGTTCGGCAATCAATCCTAGGGGTCTCAACGTGGGTGTAGATTTTCTGGGCTATGTGAGAGTTGGAGAGATCGTTGAGGGGGATCTGTCCCAGGCTTTCAATGTTTCTGGTGGCTCTAGGCCGTTAATTTATCTCTTCATCTACGGTTTCCAGAAACTCCTGGGCTCAGACGTGTCAACAGCGGTCATGTTCCTTCCCGTGATCCTGAATCCATTGATGGTAGTGGGGGCCTTCTTCTTAGCATTCGAGGCATTCGGTGATTGGAGGCTTTCGAGCTGGGCAGCGTTCTTCACTGCTTGTGGCTATCAGGTCACCGTTGGGATGTATTCCTATTTTCTGACGAATATGCTGGCCCTGAGTCTGGTCTTTCTTTCCCTCGGGTTCCTGTTTAGATCACTACGGGTGGGTTGCAACATAAGCTTGGCCTTGGCGTCAATCTTGGGTATTCTACTTGTCTTTACGCATCCTTGGACATTTGATCAATATGTTGTGACAACGATTCTGACTATAATCGTATACTTTTATAGGATTAGAAAGGAGAGTGGGTGGTATGAAAAAATTAGTGGAGCTATTATTTATGTTGTTTTTCTAGGATTTGCAGACTTTGCTAAAACACTATTATTCCAAGGGGCTGGGGCTTTTTCGGCTTCTTTAACGGCGATAAGAGGGATTTCAAGCCTGTCTGAATTCTTGATGAATTTTATATCCAGCTTCAGGCTTCTCTTTGGAGGTATTCTATCAGTCGTCGTTTTGATTGGCTTAGCGGTTCTGGGTGTTTATCTGAGTGGGTTAGGAGGGTTTTCTGAGATCTACCTTACTGTATTTCCGGTTGCCACCTCTTTGCTGTTTCTGATCGGTAATGGGACGATCAAGAGTAGGTTGCTGTACAATGTTCCCATTGGTTTATTTGCGGCTATCGGGATGTCTAGCCTGCTCCGTTGGAAGGTTAAAGACAATTTTAAGAAGTGTATGATCTTCTTTGTTGTTTTGAATTTGGTGGTGTATCTATTTCGATCATTGGCGAATCTTGTTTAAAGGGTGAACTTGCATAAGGGTGGTTAATACGCCCGTTATAGGACGGTTTAAGTATAGGCTGTAATTTAAGGATTTACTTTCAACTTCAGGATCCATTGCTTCGCACATGTCCTCGCTTACTTGCTCGCGCGGGATTTTTTCATGTGGTTGATGTCGGTAATATATGTTTATATGTGGTGCGGGTGGAAGTCGCATTGGGGGGGGAGGAAGGGTGGATGTCGGTATTTTTGAGAGGTTGGAGAGGGAGGTTTATACTGTTTTTAGGAAGAAAGGGATGTTGAGCTTGTCTTATGTTCCTGAGGTTTTGGTGGCTCGGGGGAGGGAGGAGGAGTATTTTGCGGGGATTTTGACTCGTGGTGTTAGGGAGGATTTTCTTCCTCCGATGATTCGTGTCTATGGGCCTCCTGGGAGTGGGAAGACTGCTGTTGTTAGGAGTGTTTTGGAGCGTTTTAGTGGGTATAAGGGTGATGTTTTCAGGTATTTTTATGTGAATTTGAAGGGGACGCGGACGGTTTTTATGGCGGCTAACAGTATCTTGTCCTCGATTTCAGGGCGGAAGGTGCCGAATAATCTTGGTTTGGACAGGGTTTTCGAGGAGATCTGGGGGGCGATTAGGAGTTTAAAGAGTGATAGATTGTTTCTCGTCTTGGTTTTTGATGAGGTTGAGTCCGTGTTTTTGGATAAGCATTATGATCCTTCTGATTTCTTTTATCGTTTCTTGCGTTATCGTGTTTTTTTGGATGATTTGGATATCAAACTGTGTTTGGTTGTCATCACGAATAATCCTACGGCGTTTGAGGATAATCTTGATGCGAGAGTCAAGTCTAGTATGGGGAGCGAGGCTATTATGTTCAGTGCTTACTCGTCTGGAGAATTGGAGGATATCTTGAGGTGTCGTATCGAGGAAGGTTTCAAGCCAGAATGTGTTGAGAAAGGTCTCGCGGAGTTTGTGTCTTGGATGTTTGATACTGATGTTGGAGATGCGAGGAAGTCAATCGATTTGCTGAGGGTGAGCGGTGAGATAGCAAACGAAAGAAGATGCATAGTAGGCATGATTACAAGTAGAGATGCGAGAGAAAGAATGGAAAAGGAATGGGTGTATCAGGAATTAGAGGATCTTCCGTTACATTTTTCGTTGGTTTTATGGTATATTGCATGTTTATCTAAAGAGGATGACAAGACTAGTTCAGGCGAAGTCTATAAGTTCAGCGGAAAACATCCTGTAGATAATATTCAAGGTAAACCAATCTCACGTCTAGGTGAACGAAGGATCCTCGAAATAATAACTCAACTCGAAGTAAAGGGATTGTTGACTACGATGAATATATCAATGGGAAGAAGGGGCTATGGAAAATTAATACGACTGAATCTCAACTCTGAAAACATCCTATCATATTATAAACATAATGTATTACATATCAAAATGGTAGAAAAGACCAAGTATCATTATAAACGGTAAACTATTCGTGCGCCAGCGTGTAACGTAAATATATTGGTTATTGTATTTTATTTACTGTAAGCTGACTGTATCTTGACAGAGTAAGGGAGATCTTCGAAAACGTGGGATGGGCCCCCTTCGAGGCCGATGTAAACACCCTATACAACATGGAAGGCAGAGGCGGAAGACCCAAACCACCCCTAGCATACTTAAAGGCCGTCCTCGTCAAGATGCTCTTCGAGATAAACAGCTTCACCAAGCTGGTGGAGCGACTCAGGAACAAACCGGACCTCGCCTCCCTCTGCGGCTTCGACAACCCCCCGTCCAAGATGGGGTTCAGCAGGTTTATGAAGAGGCTCTCCGAGGCCGAGCTGGACCAGAGGCTCTTCCATGAGGCCCTGAAACAGCTGAGCGAGGCCGAGCCGAAGCGCCGGGGCAGGCGCGCGCGGTGGTCTGGCTGTATTTACGGTGCTTTTGCGCTTGTTTTTTATGTGGTTTGGTGGTGAGGAGGGGGTGTTTTTCATCATCATCGATTTTATTTATGGCTATCCAGTTGTTCATGAAGATGTTCATGTCGCATCTGACGCAATAGACGTCATTTGATGACATAGAACTTTTTCATCGAATCTGTTCTTATTGATTCTCTATTTCTTTCCACTCCCATTTCAGAGGGTTTTCCGTTTTTAGGAAAGAGTAAGCCTTGAAGTGTTTTGTGTTATCTGTCCAGATCGTATCCACCTTTCCCCTAGCCGTGTATGCGAGTATGCAGTCGAATATGTCGCCACCTATGACTTTATTGTTCTCAGCGGTGTTCAGGGCTTCTTGATAGGCCTCCTCTGTTGGAAGCAGAATCTTGATATCGACGCATTCCTCGTAGAGCCTGCATAGCCTCGCGGCTTGGGCAGGGGCCATTGGTCGCTCAACGCGCCTCCCCGTGATCACGGAGTAGAACTCGGCGAGGTTTTGATACCCTAGATGTGCGTTGATGATGCCGTTTATCGCGGCTTTCATGATCAGGGAGGCCTTAGGATTGCGTGGACTCAGATGGTCATGTGCATAGCATAGGATCATGGTGTCGATCAGTATCTGCTTTTTTGCATGGGTGCTCTCCGAGAGTTCCCTGCCGTCAACGGATATCTTCATAGATCTCCCTTCGGGTCAACCCGTCTGGAACCCCTATCTCGGAAGGGGTTTCTAGCGCGTCCACGAGCTCCTCCTCGGGGAGTCTCCTCTGCAGCTCGACCCTGAAGCTCCTCCGGTCTATTATGGTCACCTTCAGCTTTTCTCCAGGCTTCAGGCCCAGCTTTTCTCGAATCTCAGCCGGAATGTAGAGCTTCTTTTCATGGTAGGTTGTCTCTGTCAACCCACTACACCAATTAACCAAATATTCGTATGCCCATATATATACTTACCCATAGCCTTAGATGGATGTGTATAAGTGATTACGATTATCTTTGATTTGAATAGGCCTTCCGGCGCTAACTAGAGCTCCAATGATTTTAAGAGCCTTCATCTAGACGATGCCGGGTGGGTGCAGGTATGGCTTAATGTTACCCAATGTGTTGGTTTGTTTTTAATTGGTTTAGAGGGTTACTGTTGCTTTGTCTCCGGGTATCAGTTTGTGGCCTCTGGGGAGGTTGTGTTCGTGGTTGAGGGTGGTGACGTTCTGGCCTGTGGGGCTGTCTGTGATTCTTCTTCCGCAGTCGTGAGGCCTAAAAGATTGTGTTCTCTATCTCGGTGTTTCGGATGGTGGTGTGGTCTCCGATGCTCGTGTATGGCAGGATTTATGTGTCTGGGCCTATCTCGCAGTGTTCGCCTATTATGACCGGGCCCCGGATCGTGGTTCTGTTATGTATGATGGTTCCTCCTCCGACTCCTACGTTGTTGGTGAGACTGAGCCTTCCTCAAGCCTGCCGTTGTTGTGGGGTTTCAGCTCCCGCAGTATGAGCTGGTTCGCTTCGAGGAGATTTTAAGGTCTTCCTGTGTCTTTCCACGAGACCTACGTCTTCTGGATTTTGGTCGCTTGCGACGTTTTTAAGTTGACAGAACTATCGGGGGAGTGGAAATGTACATATAGGTCTCCTTGTTTTCAACTAAAAGGTTGAATGGCTGTGACCCTTGAACGGGTTGAGAAGGAGCTGAACGTCCCACGAAATCTACTGTTGCGAGATGGGATGAAGAGATATTTAGAGTTTGAGCTTAGGCGGCTGGAGATAGATGCCGCCGAAATCCGGAGGAGGCATGATGTTAAATCGTTTGATGATCTCTGGGGCAAGCTTGAAAGTGGGAAGGTGTCTGAGGCGGAGTGTTTTGATGATCTCACCCGTTTAGAGTATTTGGAGACTAGAGCCGAAAAGGTGGTGAAGCTTTTAGAGGAGCTTCCGAGTTGAGTCAGTTCGACGATCTTTATAGACGTTTAGCTTTTATCTCGTTAAGGGAGTTCCCCGACGTAGTTGTCGGCACTGAGATTGTCGAGGGGAAACTGCGCATTTTCATTGCCGATGATAGCTTCATCGATATCTGGTTTTCGGTAAAGAGGAAAGGCGTATATGCATATCAT
>Ga0209991_10000992_pt1 | contig 12762 bp, 12 predicted proteins | sample ChitaG_FD_183167 | JGI IMG/M metagenome (GOLD analysis project Ga0209991, IMG submission 183167) | Deep subsurface microbial communities from South Pacific Ocean to uncover new lineages of life (NeLLi) - Chile_00310 metaG (SPAdes)... | ecosystem: Environmental > Aquatic > Marine > Oceanic >...
TGTCTCAGTACTTGTTTTTGTGGCTATTCCCCTGTCGATGATAGCCTTGAAGTTTGGTCCGAAGGAATATTTTGCCCTTTATTTCTTTGCCCTATTGACAATATCCCTTCTCTTGCGGGGGGTGGGTGTGGGTGGAAATACTAAGGGCATTGTGGCAGCGCTTATTGGGCTTTTGTTAGGACAAATAGGGAGGGACCCACTAGTGGGAACGACACGCCTTACATTTGGAATTAATCGATTAAGGGGTGGAATACCACTGATACCCCTCTTGGTAGGTATTTTTGCTGTTTCTGAGTTGATGATACAGTTCTTAAAAGCATGGTACCTTAAGAGATCAAAGAATATTAAAGAATCTTCTGGACTCTTTGGAGGAAGTAGTTATGACCCATCCAAGGATGTAATGAACTTTAAGGTATACCTATCAACTTTAAAGGCGACTCTGATAGGTTGTGTTATGGGGACTTTTGTAGGTGCCCTACCAGGGGCGGGGTCTTCTTTGGCAACTTTCGTGAGTTATGGAGCGGCAAAGCAATTTTCTTCCCATCCAGAGCAATTTGGTAAAGGAAATCTTGAAGGTGTAGCGGCTCCAGAAGCAGGTAATAATGCAACCGTAGCGTCTTCTTTGATTCCCCTTATTACATTTGGCATACCTGGCAGTGCTACTGCTGCATTGATAGGAGCAGCATTTATGCTTATGGGTATGATGCCAGGACCATTAATGATTCAACAGAATAAGCCAGTAATGATGACTTTCTTTGTGGTCATTTTTTATGCAGGTGCAATGATGCTAGGTATGGGTTATCTTTTAATTCCTTTTTATACTAAAATTTCCCTGATAAAGCCTCGGTTCCTTTATCCTTCGGTATTTCTTTTAGCTGTTCTTGGAACATATGTTTCTAATAATTCTGTCATTGATATCTGGCTTCTTCTTGCAGCCGGGTTACTGGGTGTACTTTTAAGGAAAGGTGGATTCCCTCTTGGACCCTTGGTTTTAGCTTATATTATTGGACCAGGTGCTGAAAAGTCCCTTCGCCAAGCTCTTTTGATAGGAGGAGGGGACTGGAGTGTTCTTCTTAAAAGCCCCATTGCAATAGGTTTTTACGCCATAAGTGTTGTTAGTACGGTTGTTCTAATCATGACTCAGAAAAAAAAGGTATAGTTAAAATAAAAAATAATAAAAGAAGGAGCCTTCATAGATGAAACGTTTTTTCCTTAATTATGATCTATTTCTGACAGGTTTTATTACATTTATTGGACTAGCTGGGCTGGTTTATATCCACTTTGGTATAGGAGCAGTAACAAAAGCAAATCTTATGTATACTATCCCCAAGATTTGCTTTTTGATAATGTTTATTTTGGGAGTATTATTGATGTTTAATACACCAGATGCAAAACGTGAAGAGATGTACCCTGAGATAAATATTTTATCTGTCGCTTTTTTTGCGACGCTATCGATATTGTATGTACTATTTTTTTTAAGAATAGGATTAATAACAGCTACGTTTCTGTTCCTTTTTTTTTCTTTTAGTATTCTTGCACCTAAAGGAGTTGCAAGCTTGAAGAGCAGTATAGCTTACTCAGCTTTTTTAACATTATTTATATGGATTATTTTTGTACAAATATTCAACATGATAATGCCTCACCATCTATTATTCTAGGAAGTAAATTGCTCATTAAAAAAGTACTTAAATTGAAAGATCATGAACCTCCCCCACTGAATAAGTTCAGATACATATGCACCATTAATAGGATGAAAGAAGTAAAATGAAATAAAATCAAAAAGGGGTGTATATGGATCATGAAAGGGAGGATTGGCACAGCCAGCCACCTGTCCTACACTCGACCTTACTGGGGAAAGGCAATCTACAAGTTAAGCCATATCAATCAATTATCCCGTCAGGCCAGGATCAGGTATAAAGCCATTAACTTATATCATTCCGGAGATTATTCTGTCAGGCAGATCTGTGAGATCTTTGAAATTAACCGCAGCACCTTTTACCGCTGGAGGAAGAAATATAAACCAGACAGGGTTCAGAGTTTAGAAGATAGGTCCAGAAAGCCCCATAAAGTAAGAACGAAAGTAGTAAGGAGCCCTCAAGTAGAAGCGCAAGTCTGTCAAGCAAGAAGGAAATTTCCTTACTTTGGCAAAGAGAAGATCACAAGAATATTAGAAAGGGAGAATGGGATAAATATTTCAGTCTCTTCGATAGGAAGAATTTTAACTCAATATAAGTCTATCCTCCCCAAGGTGAAGGTGCAAACCAAAAAAATAAAGACTTTAAAGAAGAAGCGGATCCGGTTAGCCCAAATAAAAAAAGATATGAAAGTGGGTAAAATTATTAAAGAGTTTGGTAAGTATAAATTAATTATCTTATTAGAGTAAAACCATATTAATATTCTTATATTTTTTAAAAAATAATAGGGGGAATAATTTGTAAAAATTATTATTTAATTATTTAAAGATAAGTTTCAAAGGATCTGTCTTTCTTTTAGCAAATTAAAATCAAATAATTTTTTGAGGCAAGAAAAGTCCCCACAAGTTCTTGACACCAACGATATTTTTACCAGCTGGTCTAATCCTAAGAAAAATGCTTATAACGAAAGGGTCTTTGTGCCCTACGGGAAAAACTAGCCCATAGATTTCGATAATCCCTTTGATTTTCAAAGAGCATTAGATAATTGGGCAGATAACTATAACCATGATTTTTTTGTAAGGCTTTAGATTATCATACGCCAGTTGAATATTATCAAAAATATATTAAAAACAAAGAGCTGATATTAACCAAAAATTATGTTTCTTATTAGAGGAGCATTACAAATACTTAAAGGTCAGTAGAATGTAAAAACTACTTGAAATTAGTACAATTAATAAATATACAAAATAAGAGGAGGAATATAAATGCAATATATTGATTTTCGTAGCGACACATCTACCTTACCGACTAAAGAAATGATTATAGCAATTTCTAATGCCAAACTTGGAAATGATGGGTATGGCGAAGATCCTACAGTAAATGAATTAGAAAAAAAGTCTGCAATTTTACTTGGGAAAGAAGCAGCGGTTTTGGTTCCTTCGGGTACAATGGGTAATCTAATTGCTTTAATGGCTCATTGCAATCGTGGCGAAGAAGTTATTCTTGAAGCGACTTCCCATGTTTTAACAAGTGAAATGGGTGGTATTAGTTCTGTTGCGCAACTAATACCACGTACTATTGAGGGTACTCGAGGTGTAATACTCCCTGAGCAAGTTGAAAAGCTTATTCGTCCTAAATCTAAAACTACACCTCAAACAGGATTAGTATGGATTGAAAATACACATAATAGAGCAGGTGGAACGATTTTTCCGCCTGATATTGCTGAGTCTGTAGCTGAAGTTGCGCATGAATATAATATACCAGTGCATATGGATGGAGAAAGAGTTTTTAATGTCACCGTTGCCCTAGGAGTGGATATAAAAAGAATTAGTAAGCCAGTTGATTCTGTGATGTTTGGCCTTTCTAAGAGTTTATGCTGTCCTATTGGCTCTGTGCTTGTTGGATCTAAAGTATTTATTGAAAAAGCTAGAAAGATAAGGCATATGTTAGGAGGAAGAATGCGTCAGGCTGGTATCATAGCCGCTTCTGGAATAGTAGCATTAGATTCAATGATAGACCGATTATCTATAGACCATGCTAATGCAAAAAGATTGGCACAGGGATTAAGTAAATTGTCTTACATCCAGATAGACTTAAAAACAGTACAAACAAACTTAGTTAGGTTTAACCTTATTGGACAAAAAATAGAGGAGATGGAGCTAACTCAAAGACTAAAGAACTGTGGAATCTTGGTTGACTATAAGGGTGGTGGTTTTAGGATGGTTACCCATAAGGATATAAGTCAAGAAGATGTAGATAAAGCGCTTAGTTGTTTTAAAAAAGTGGAGTGAACCCCTGCCACTAGATACATTTACAGAAAAAATAAGACTTGTTGTATAATTAAAATAACAAGCAAGAGGAAGAAAGGAGAATAGTGGCAATGGGTATTAAAAGAAGACAATACTCCAGGGAACAAAAAGAAGAAATTGTACAAAAAATACTAAGCGGTAAAAGTGTCCTGGAATTAGGAAAAGAGAATAATATCTCCTCTGGACTTATCAACCGCAGGATATGACAATACTTAAATGGAGAACTAAATGGTAATAATAACCAAGAAATAAAAAAATTACAGATACAGATAGCTAAGTTTGAGCAGATGATCGGAAAGCTAACTATGGAGAACTATATTTTAAAAAAAAGAAAAAGAATACCTACTACAATGGATTAGGGGAGGGAAAATTTGCCGAGGCCTTAAATGGAAAGCTATCCCCTCAAGAATTAATAGAAGAACTGAAAAATAATTTTATTTTAGGACGTCATAAGACATCTCGAGTTGCAAAAATCCATTTAAATAGCGAAATTTACCTGGTTTCCAATTTAGCAGATGAGATTAAGAAAAAATTATTTATCAGAAATTATAGTTCTTTAGAAGAAGCTTTTACAAAGGCAATAAAAACACAAGGTGAAAAGGCAAAAATTTTAGTAATCCCATATGAAAGCTCTACCTTACCCGACTTAAAGGATAATTTATCTTATGGTTATTACCCAAAAAAGTAACCAAACTTTATAAATTACACTAATCAACATATTTAATTATTTCCCTATGAACCTTTAGTAGCAAAAATGGCTAATCCTTTATTTTATTTCCCCTTAAAAACCACCTTCTTTGAAGGTGGTAATGGTTAAATGGTTTTACCATTAGAGGAGCATATGTTAGAGAAATGGTTTTTGAAATTGAGAACATTATATAAGAAACATCGATTTGAACGAATAGTTCAGAAGATACATAGGTTATCAAGAGAAAAAAAGAAAAAAGAGGAAATAGCAGCTAATAATATTTAAACCCCTTTTAGAGACTTCTTTAAAGCCACCTGCCATGCAAGTGCGTTGTTTACTTAAATATATTAAAATTGAAAAAGAAAATATACATTCATAACAAAGTAATATTATTATTAGATAAAGAGATACACTCGTTTTTAAAATAAAAATTATTTGCAATTAAAAAAAGGGAGAATCTATCAAATGAAAAAAAGGAATTTTATTAATTATATGTATCAATTTAAGATCAAAGAAGAAAATGTCTGATAAAGATAGAAAAGAAATAAAAATAAAATTAAATGCATTAGGCCATTCCTATAATGATATTTATTTTGTTATTATCCCTTTTCTTTTACCCCTTTTTAGAGAAGAGTTTGGAATCAATTATGTTCAATCAGGACTAATCTTAACTATTCACGTTGCTTTAAAATCTATCTTTTCCTTAATATTCGGATACTTTGGAGATCAATATGAGAAAAGAGTGATTATAGCCAGTGGCTTTATATGCTCTTCTATTTTTTTAGGAAGTTTAATCTGGATAAATAATATCTATACTATTGTTACTTTTTTATTTTTATTAGCTATCGGTGTTTCAACTTTTCATCCCTTAGCAACTGCTGTTGTTAGAGAAAGCTCTAAGCCAAACCAGAGAGGACGTTATTTAAGTCTATTTTCTGCCGCGGGAACAGCAGGGGTAATTGTTGGAGGTCTATTATTCGGTTTTTTTGTCCAAATATGGGGATGGAAAGTGACCTGCTTCCTACTCTCTTTACCCGGTTATTTCCTAGCATATCTGTATCTGAAATTAAAAAAGGGTAAAAAAAATCTCAGAGCAGAAGCAGAGAAGAAGATCAAGCAAGGTTATATTCATTTGTTTTTTGTTAGTAAGGGTATTCGAAACCTGGGATTCTGGGCTGTTCTTTCCTTTCTTCCTGTTTACGCTACAGATTACCTCGGTTTAAAACCCGAGACTTCTGCCTGGATTATCAGTATAAATTTTACTGGGGTATTTTTAGGCAGCCTCATTTCCAGTAGAATTATAGATAAAAGCCATCCACTTGTTTTAGTATTGTCAACAACCATTATTGCTACTTTCTTAATCTTGAGTATCACTTTCATTATCCAACCCTTGCTCCTTGTTTTAGTTATTGTAATATTCGGTATTTCACAAGGAATATTTTTCCCCTCTCAAAATACCTGGTTGACCTTTATTTGTCCAGTTAACCATCAAGGTAAAATTTTTGGGATAAGCTTTTTTGTTGAGGGACTTTCGGCCACAATTGCCCCTACTCTCTATGGATGGATTGCAGATAAAACTAGTTTAATTTGGGCTTATCGTTTAGCCGCCATTCCTATGTTTGTTAGTTTCATTCTATTCCTGATACTTCATTTTTTAGAGAATAAACACGATAAAGCTTATTAAATGAAATTTAACCTTTTACTATAGGGTAATTTTAACATAACGTTAATTTAGTTGTTATGAGAAAAATAATTCCTCGTACAAAAACCTCCAATAGGATTGGAAAAATAGTGGTTAAATAAATATAGTATATAACAGTAAAGTAAATAGGTCAGGTCTATATAGAGGGTAGGACTCTTTTTATGTTAGGTAATTGTAGGGATTTTCAGTGAAAAATTTTTCGCAGAATGAAAATGCTCAAGAATAACGAAAGCTTTATAAATAGTACTTCTTAAAAGATAAAGGAGAAAAGTTATAGTGCAATTTTGTGCACAAAAAAAGGTAGAACAGAAAAATATAAGGGTATAAAGTATACAAACTTTATTATAATTTGCTTATGTAAACCAAAGTCTTTAATTTAGCCAATTTTGGGATTGCAAAAATCCTCTTTGAATTTCGGGGGGCCCGGGAACTCGGATAATTTTTTTTGCCCTTTTTTAATTTAACACAAGGGGCAATGTGTTAAATAAGAGTGGATTACTGGTTTCCTCTTGATTATAGGAGTTTTGAGAGAGATAAAGAAATAAAAAAAGATAAAAAATAATATTAAGGAGTTACTCTTAAAATAAATTTTTTATATAATAAATATAATCTCGCTAAGGAAGAATAAATCAAGGTAGATTAACGGAAAAATTATAGCATATTTTTTCCAAAATATTTTAATACTAAAAGTGAATATTATTTTATGGAATTATGGAGAAAAAATCTCTATGCAGCCTGGATAGCAGAAATGATCGCTATTACTGGTTTCAACTTCGTTATGCCTTTTATACCCTTTTATGTTCAGGAATTGGGAATAACGGATGTAGGCCAAGTCGCTAAGTGGGCAGGGGTTTTAACTGGCATTCCTGCTATAGTGATGACTATATTTTCTCCCATTTGGGGTTCTTTGGCCGATATATATGGACGCAAAACAATGGTAGAAAGAGCTATGTTCGGAAGTGACATTAGCATATTCCTTATGGCTCCCGCTGCTAATGTTTATCAGCTCTTGTTTTTTCGTATTCTCCAGGCTGCTTTAACCGGAACCGTGGCTGCCTGTATTGCCCTGGTTTCCTCAAGTAGCCCTTCCCAAAAAATGGGTTATAGTTCAGGTCTAATGCAAACAGCAATATTTACCGGTACTTGTATTGGACCTTTATTAGGAGGAATAATTGCCGATAGTTTTGGCTATCGTAACTCTTTTCGTATTACCAGTACCTTGCTTTTTATCGCGGGCTTACTCGTCTTTTTTCTGGTAAAGGAAAATTTTCATACCTTAGCTAAAAAAGAAATATCCTCAAATAATTTTTGGAAAAACTTGAAGATAATCTTTTCTTCTCACCAGCTTGTAATAATGATTTTTGTTTTCTTCTTACTCCAATTCTCGGTAATGATTGTTAATCCTGTCTTTGCTCTCTTTATCGAGGAAACCTTTGCTTCTATCAAATCGATATCCTCTATTACCGGAGCTATGTTAGCTCTAACTAGTTTTGCCAGTGCTATTTCTTCTGTCTACATCGGCCGGCTTTCTGATAAATTCGGTTATAAAAAGTCACTAATTATCAGTATCCTGGGAGCAGGAATCTTTTATCTTCCCCAGGCCTTTGTATGTAAAAAATAGATCGAGAGCACTACTCCAATTTCAACATATCTGACATTCCTATTTTTCTGCTTCTTCTTTATTCTTTCTTACTAAAAAGATCTGGATTTATTAGTTCACTTTTGATTTTTAAATTATCAAAAAACAGTGCACTTTTGATTCTTAAATGACAACTAATGATACCAAACTTGACTTAAAATTATTTTGTGATATAATATTTTTAAATTTGTCAGACAATATTACTAATAAGACAAATAATGTAAAAAAGGAGACTATTAATGTTTAACAAAATCCAGACTAAAAAAGTTTATATGAAAATAGTAGAACAGGTTAGAGATTTAATAAAAGAAGGTAGATTAAAACCGGGAGATAAACTTCCTCCAGAGCAAACTCTGGCGGAAAAATTTGGGACCTCTCGTCCTTCGGTGAGGGAAGCGCTGAGTGCTTTGGAAATCTTAGGAATAACAGAAAGTAGAGGAGGTAGGGGTAATTTTATAAAGGACAATCTCGACACTCCTTTGTATGCTCAAAAATATAGGGAGCTTGAGGAAGAGGAGAGTCCTTTTGAGATATTGGAGGCAAGAAAGGCAGTGGAAACAGAGATTGTCGGTCTTGCTGCCAAAAAGGCTACAAAGGAAGATATAGTGTCTATTCGGGGGTCCTTGGACAAAATGAAGAGCGCGATAACCAATATTCCTAGGATTATGGAATTTGACAGGGAATTTCATATTAATATTGCTAAAGCTGCCCATAATAGCCTGCTTTTTTCAATGATAACTTACATGGCTGACCTACAAAAGGAGAAGCTCTGGATAAATTTGAAGGAAAAAAGCTGGAGCATTCCTGGTCGTCCTCAAAAGTATCTTGAAGAGCATACTGAGATTCTTAATGCTATTAAAAATAAAGACAGCAAAGGTGCCCGTAAAGGGATGCACAATCATTTAGCCGGTGTAGAAAGAGATTTACTTAACGAATAAAGGATTAATATGCAAGAGTCAATGTATAAATTTATGAAAGAAGGCAGTGGTTTCAGAAGGTGATTTAGGCTATTGGCCACTATATTATTACAACAATATATTGATGGCACTTTTTAAAAAATATATATAAAATTATGTATAAAAAAGGAGATTGTATTATGAATTCTAGGGAGAGGGTAATTAAAGCTTTAAATTTAGAGGTACCTGATAGAGTCCCTTGGATCGAAGCATATATACATCGTGAAATGGTTGATAAAATTCTAAAAAAGAAAATAAGTATTCCAAGCTTTATCCGCGTACCTCAAGAAATTTCTCAATTTTTGGAACTTGATAATATAACAATTGATTTAAGGCCTCCAATTTTCGCGGAAGAGAAAATTTCCTCTGACGGGACTCACTATTTTTGTAAAGGATTATTAACTGATTGGAAAGATTTAGAAAAATTTAAGCTTCCAAATTTAGAAGATGGAAAATTATTTAATGATATAAAAATATACTTAAAAAGACATAGAAGAGATAAATGTGCTTTGTTAAGCATGAGAGCAGGTCCTGCTAATACATATTTAAGTATGGGTATTGAAGATTTTTCTTTAAAATTATACGATGATATTAAATTTGTAGAATATATTATGGATATTTTTACAGATTGGTGTTGTAAGATTGCAAGCAAAGCAAAATATTTAGGTTTTGATATTGTAAGGATTGGAGAAGATTGGGCTTATAAGTCGGGATCTTTTTTTTCAAGAAAAATAATAAATGAATTATTCTTGCCCAGATTAGAAAGGGTCGTTAATTTATTAGAAATTCCGTGGATATATCATAGCGATGGAAATTTTATGGAATATTTAGATGATATATTAAATCTTAAACCTAGCGGTATTGCAAATTTAGAACCCGCGTCAATGGATATAGAATATCTTAAAGATAAATATGGAAAACGTGTTTGTTTGATTGGAAATATTAGTCTTGATACCTTGGCTAGAGGGACTAAAGAGGATACTGTAAATGAAGTGAAAGATAGAATAAAAAAGATTGGATTTGGAGGAGGCTATATTTTATCAAGCGAAAATGGAATTACTAGATATTGTAAGCAAGAAAATATAATTGCAATGAGTAATATAATTACAAAATATAGTCATTATTAATATGGTTTTATATAAATTAAAATAAATTATCAAATGTATTTTTAAATATAAATAATTTAGGAAAGATAATATGCCATATATAGGAATTGGAAGCCATGCTTATAGATATGCAATCGGATTTAAAAATTCTAAAGTAAAAGCAGCCGAGGAAACAGGTATAATAATCACTACCGAAGAACATCAGATAGGTGGTTTTGGTAATATCATAGCTGGAGTGATAGCTCAAGGTAAAAGCTATAATAATCCTCTACTAATGGATATGATCGGAGTAGAGGATAGATTTGGCGAGTCTGGAGCTCCCTGGGAGTTGACTAAAGTATTTGGTTTGACTGCTGAGCATATTGCAAAGAGAGCAAAAGAATTGTATGATAAAAAAAGTGATAAATAAAATAGTGTTAGATTTTTTCCATAACTTCTACCTTTTAGTGGAGAAAACTTATAAAGAGCACCCAATGAACAACTTTAGGTAATTTAAATTTATCCTCTTCGTACAACGTAAGTTAAGAGGATTTAAACAAATTTAAGCGGTTAATCAAATAAAGAGGGATAAATAATATGTTTGATAAAAAGATCACTATCACTGTCGAAAGAGAGTATCTCTATCTACTACCTGTCCAATATTAGCATTACCAAATGGAGTGGCAAGAAAGGCTTTCGATGTAGTTCAAGAATACCATATTGATAAGGATGTTGCAAGAAATATAAGGGGCATGCTCTTAGGTACGAATGTTTTACTACCCATAGATGAAGACCCATTATGCCTTGCAAATGCAATTAGTAAAATATGGCATAAAAACCTAGATCCTAAGATCGCTTTAGCAGAAGCAAGGAAAGAAATGAAAAATGAGAAAAATTTATTTAAGGAAATTTTTTAAGGAGGAGTAAAGTGAAAGGCTGGACAGGAAAATATCTTAGAATTAATTTATCCAATAAGCAGATAAAAAAGGAAGAATATGACCTAGAATTTGCCCATAAATGGGTGGGGGGTAGGGGATTTGCCATAAAGATCCTCTGGGATGAACTGAAACCCGGTATTGACCCCTTAGGTCCTGAAAATAAGCTAATCGTTGCCCTAGGAACCCTTTCTGGGCTGACTGCTCCCACCAGCGCAAAAGCAGTAGTTGCAGCAAAATCTCCCCTTACCGGGGGGTATGGAGATGGGAATATTGGTTCTAAAGCAGCCATGCAGTTAAGGAAAGCAGGATATGATTATTTAATCATCGAAGGGAAGGCAGAAAAACCCACACTCCTAAATATAGAAGACGCTAAGGTGGAACTTTTATCAGCTGATGATATTTGGGGAAAAGGTGTCTATGAGACGTTAGAGATTCTATATGAGCGATATTCCAAAAAAGTTGGTATCCTTACCATTGGACAAGCCGGAGAAAATAAGGTCCTTTATGCCGTGCTCCGGGCTATGGAAGGACGAGCAGGAGGGAGACCGGGTATAGGAGCAGTCATGGGTTCAAAAAACCTAAAAGCGATTATAGTCAAAGGAACCAAAGATATCCCCCTGGCCGATAGCGATGGATTGAAAAAGATAGGATTGGAAGGCTTAAAAGGAATTCGGGAACTGGATAAGAAAGTTGGTTGGTCTAAACAAGGCAGCCCCGAGATCTTGGCTTGGTGTAATGAAGTGGCTGCTTTACCAGTAAGAAATATGAGAAAGACCTCTTCCCAAGATGCCTGGAAGATAGATGGAGAAAGACTGCAGGCTGCTCGAGTTGCTACTTACGGATGTCCTAATTGTTCTATGCATTGCGGACATGCTATTTTAGATAAAGAAGGGCATATATCTGAATTGGATTACGAGAATGTTGGCATGTTAGGAAGTAATTTAGAGATTTTTGATCGAGCTCAAGTAGGTTCCTTAAACTACTTGTGTGATGATTATGGAATAGATACTATCTCCGCTGGAGCGGTTTTGGCTTTTTATGCTGATGTTATTGATCATGGTTTAACCCAGGGGGATTTTAAATTTGGGCAAGCCGAGAAAGCAAAAGAACTATTAAAAAAGATAGCCTACCGGGAGCAAGAGGGAGACCTTCTGGCTCAAGGAACTAAAAAAATGGCCGAAAAAATTGGTCAGGGTTCAATGGATTTTGCCATGCAAGTCAAAGGGCTAGAGATCTCAGCCTATAACTGTAAATTTATTCCTGGTATGGCTTTAGGTTTTGGTACCTGCTCTATCGGAGCACATCACAAAGAAGCCTGGATCATAACTTACGAAATTAAGGAATCCTCTCGAGGTTCCTATGGCCGAGATAAGGCGCAAAAAGTTATTGAACTACAGAGAATTAGGGGAGGACTATTCGAAGTCCTTGGGGTATGCCGTTACCCTTGGATAGAAGTTGGCTGGGGTATTGAGCATTACCCTCTCTATTTTAATAAGGCAACAGGATTAAATTGGAGACTAAAGGATTTTGATCGATTGGCTGATCGTATTTATGCCTTAATCAGGGCTTTTTGGGTACGAGAAATACCTGATTGGAATAGAGAGTATGATTTTGTCCCCAAAATATGGTTTGATCCTAAAAACGCAGATAAAGAAGGTCCGATTGCTGGAAAAGTCCTTGAATTTGGTAAATATAACCAATTACTTGATCATTATTATGATGTAAGGGGTTGGGACAAAAAAGGAATCCCTACTAAACAAACCATGAACGAGTTAGGGTTAGAGAAAGAAGCCGTTGAATTAGAAGACTAT
>Ga0209991_10000993_pt1 | contig 12755 bp, 10 predicted proteins | sample ChitaG_FD_183167 | JGI IMG/M metagenome (GOLD analysis project Ga0209991, IMG submission 183167) | Deep subsurface microbial communities from South Pacific Ocean to uncover new lineages of life (NeLLi) - Chile_00310 metaG (SPAdes)... | ecosystem: Environmental > Aquatic > Marine > Oceanic >...
TTTGTTTAAATGTTTAAACGTTTAGATGTTTTCATGAAATCAAAAGTCATTACTGGTCTAGACATCGGAACGGGCAGTATCAAAATTCTGACTGTTCAGAAAAAAAAGAGAACATCGGAGTTTGAAGTTTTGGGAATGAGCCAGGTTCCTTCTTTGGGTATCAGAAGGGGAGTAGTGATTAATCCCGAGGAAACTTCTCAGACTATTCAATCTGCCCTAGAAGAGCTCCAAAATTTCACTGGTCAGAGAATTGATTCTGCTTATATAAATATTGGGGGCAACCACATTTTTACCACCTTTTCTAAAGGAGTGGTGGCTGTTTCTCGAGCTGACCAAAAAATTTCTCAAGAAGACATTGATAGAGTTTTACAGGCTGCCCAGACTTTTTCTCTACCTTCAAATAAAGAAATTTTAGATGTTCTTCCCAAAGAATTTATTATTAATGGAGAAAAGGGAATCAGAGAACCCCTTGGCCTCCAGGGAATCAGATTGGAAGCGGAAATTTTGGCCTTTTGCGGTTTTTCCCCATATGTTAAAAATTTAACAAGCGCTGTCTTGAATTCCGGCCTTCAGATAGATGATCTGACGGTTTCCACAATAGCAGCAGCTAGATCAGTTTTAAAACCAAGACAAAAAGAATTAGGAGTTTGTCTTTTAGATATCGGAGCTGGCACCACCGGTTTGGCCGTTTTTGAAGAAGGAGATTTAATTCATACCACGATTTTTCCAGTCGGTTCTGGTCATATTACCAATGACATTGCCATTGGTCTTAGGACTGACATTGATATTGCTGAAAGAATAAAGTTAGAATTTGGTTCTTGTCCTGGCAGAGAGAAAAGAAAAAAAACTCGTCAGGCTCGTCAAAAAAAGAGAGAGAAAATTGAAGCAATTGAAGGAGAACTCTTAGCTTTCTCCCCAAAAATGCTCAATGAAATTATTGAAGCCAGAGTTTCGGAAATTTTTGAGCTAGCAAATAAAGAATTAAAAAAGATTTCTCGCCAAGGAAAATTGCCGGCGGGAATTATCTTAACTGGTGGGGGAGCAAAGTTGCCAAAAATAGTAGATTTAGCCAAGAAAGAACTTAAATTGTCCTGCCAGATCGGAATTCCCGGAGGAATTTCAGGATTGGAAAAAGACCCTTCGCTATCTTTAGTTTCAGGCCTGGTTTTAAGAGGAACTGATTCAGAAGAAGAAAAAGGCCCCTCTTTGTTTGGCAGCGGAATCACCTCAAAAATAAAAAGAATATTTAGAATTTTTATACCCTAAACCACCAATAAAACACTAATTAATTCACGAATTTACACGAATATTTATTAGTGAGTATTCGTGATTAAGATTCGCGATAGTATCCATGGTAGCTTCAACAAAAATTAAAGTAGTGGGAGTGGGAGGATCGGGAGATAATGCCATTTCCCGGATGATGAGATGTAAAATTCAGGGGGTGGAGTTGATCGCCATGAATGCTGATGCTCAGGATTTGAAAAAAACTCAGGCAGATTTAAAAGTTCAGATTGGTAAAAAATTAACCAAGGGTCTCGGTACAGGAATGAATCCCAAAATTGGAGAGCTGGCTGCTCAAGAGAGTAAAGAAGAGATTCGGGAAGTTTTAAAAGGTTCAGACATTGTTTTTGTAACCGGAGGATTGGGTGGCGGAACTTGTACCGGAGCTGCTCCCATTGTGGCTGAGATTTCAAAGGAAGAGGGAGCTTTAACAATAGCTGTAGTTACCAAGCCTTTTTCTTTCGAAGGTCTTCCCCGAAAGAATATTGCTGAAAGAGGATTAGAGAAATTAAAGGATAAAGTTGATACCTTGCTTGTCATTCCAAATGACAAATTACTGAAAATGATTGATGAGCAGACCTCAATTTTTTCTGCCTTCTGGCTTTGCGATGAAATTTTGCGAGAAGGAGTTCAAGGAATTTCTGATTTAATTTTGCTTCCAGGTATTGTCAATGTTGATTTTGCTGATCTTAAGACAATTATGAAAAATTCTGGCCCAGCCTTACTTGGGATAGGGAGAGGAAGAGGAGAAAAGAGGGTCGAAGAGGCGGTTAGTTCGGCTCTTCGCTCTCCTTTACTTGAGGATATCACTTGGCAGGGAGGAAAGGCGGTATTATTTAATATTAGTGGAAAGAATCTTACCCTTTCTGAGATAAATAGAGCAGCTTCCCTTATTACTCAAAACCTTTCTCCTAAGGCGAAGGTGATTTTTGGGGCAGCGGAAGATAAGAGATTAGAAAAAGGAATAATTAAAGTTCTTATTTTTATTACTGGTCTTCAAGAAAAATAAAAACTAAACGAAGAACTTATCGTTTCCTAAAGCGTAGAGATCCCTACGCTTTAAGTATTTGTAAAAGAATTCTTTGGTGCGGAAAAAAATAAGCCAATAAGAACATAGGCCTCGCTCCGCTCGGCACTATATTCTTTAGAAACCCACGGTTTCTAACGTTTTTGCTTCTCTCTTCGCTCAGAGCAAAAGCCTGTTTTCCTACACGGGGGAACACCCAGTTCCCCCGACCCCCCCTCTGATTATATCGGAATTTTTCAAATTCCAATATAAAAAAATAATCGGATTTTGAGTTGTGGATAACTTGAATTTTTAATAGGAATTGGTAGGATTTGACCCTCCCCTTTTATTGGTTTAAAATGAAATAATCTTTTTAAAAAGTAATTTTTTTTGTCTCTATGCCTAAATTTAAACCTCAATTTAAAATTAATATATTCCAAAAGAAAATTACAAAGGTCCAAAAAAGAAATGGAGCTGTTGTAGATTTCGAGCAGACTAAAATTACTGACGCTGTTTTTAAAGCCTTAACTGCTACTGGTCAAGGAGATGGAAAAAGGGCAAAGAGAATTTCCGACAAGGTGGTTAAAATTTTAAAAAGAAGATTTTCCGCCAGAGGCGGATCCGCCGTGGGAGGAAAAAAAGATGAAATTCCTCACGTTGAGCAAATTCAAGATATCGTCGAGGAAGTTTTAATTTTAGAGGGATTAGTTGAAGCAGCTAAGGCCTATATTCTATATCGAGAACAAAGAAGAAGAATTCGGGAAGCAGTAAGGGTTTCAGATGAGGCAGTGGACAGAATTGACCAATATTTAGAAAAATTAGATTGGGAAGTCCAAGAGAACGCTAATATGGCTTTTTCTTTGCAAGGGTTGAACCGTTATGGAGTTTCTCACATCGTTAAAAAATATTGGCTAAACAAAATTTATCCAAAAGAAATCAGAGAAGCAAATGAGTCCGGAGATTTCCATTTGCATAACTTAGATACCTTAGGTACATATTGTGCCGGCTGGGATCTTTACGATCTTTTACTAAAAGGTTTTGGGGGAGTCCCTGGCAAGGTTGAGACAAAACCGGCAAAACATTTAGGAGCGGCCTTAGGTCAGGCAGTAAATTTTTTGTATACACTTCAAGGAGAAACTGCTGGCGCTGTCGCTTTTTCAAATTTTGATACTCTTTTGGCTCCTTTTATTCGTTATGACAATTTAAACTATCAGCAAGTAAAACAGTCTCTCCAAGAGTTTTTATTTAACATGGCTGTGCCCACTAGGGTAGGGTTTCAATCTCCTTTCAGCAATATTACTTTAGATCTTCGGCCTTCTCCAGTTTTTGCAAAACAACCAGTAATTATTGGTGGGCAGCCCCAAAAGGAGACTTACGGAGAATTTGAAGAAGAAATGAAAATATTTGATAAAGCTCTTTATGAAACGATGTTGGGGGGAGATAAAAGTGGGAGGCCTTTTCATTTTCCTATCCCCACTATTAACATTACTAAAGATTTTCCCTGGCAAGATCCTGCTTTCGATCTAATTTTTGAAGCTTCGGGAAAATATGGGACGAATTATTTTGCCAATTATATCAATTCTGAAATGGAGCCGGAGGACGTGAGGTCAATGTGCTGTAGATTGAGATTGAACTTAACCGAACTTTACGGCCGAGGAGGAGGAGGATTATTTGGAAGCGGAGCCTTAACGGGCAGTATTGGAGTGGTAACGATAAACATGCCAAGAATTGGATATTTGTCAAAAACAAAAAGAGAGTTTTTTGAAAGATTGACAAGAATGATGGATTTGGCAAAAGAAAGCTTGGAAATTAAAAGAAAAGTTTTGGAAAACTTTATTGAAAAAGGACTTTATCCCTATTCAAAATATTATTTATCCGGGGTGAAAAAAATGAGAGGACAGTATTACGGAAATCACTTTTCAACTATTGGTTTAGTAGGAATGAATGAGGCCCTTTTGAGCTTTATTGGCGATAATGTTGCTTTAAAAAGAGGGAGAAGATTTGCTTTGGAGGCGATGGATTTTATGAGAAAAAGATTAATCAGATATCAAAAAGAAACTGGAAATATTTATAATTTAGAAGCCACTCCTGCCGAATCCACTGCTTATCGGCTCGCCCTAAAAGATAAAGAAAAATATCCAGATATTATTACTGCCGGAACAAAAAAGGTTCCATATTATACAAATAGTAGTCAATTACCCGTCAACTATACCGATGATATCTTTAAAGCCTTAAAACTCCAGGACGAATTACAATGCCGCTATAGCGGAGGTACAGTTTTACACCTCTTTTTAGGCGAAAGAATTTCTGATATCCAGAATGTTAAAAATTTAATTAAGAAAATTTTTGAGAATTTCCGATTGCCTTACATTACTCTAACTCCAACTTTTTCAATTTGCCCTAATCACGGCTATTTAGAAGGAGAGCACTTTCTTTGCCCAAGATGCACAGTTAAACAACCCTGCGAGGTTTATTCAAGAATTGTCGGTTATTTAAGACCCATTCAACAATGGAATTTGGGAAAGCAGGAAGAATTTAGAGGGAGAAAGGAATATCGAACTTACCGGGATATAAAATTGACCAATTTACCTAGCGAAAAAGAAGCAAAATTTAAAAAATTAGAAATAGTAAAATAAAATATGCTTCTGGGTGGCCTTCAAAAGTTGACCCTGATTGATTATCCGGGAAAGATAGCCGCTACAGTATTTACTAGCGGCTGTTCTTTTCGTTGTCCATGGTGCTATTCTCCGGAGTTAGTTTTGCCAAAAAAAATCAAAAGTCATCCCAAGATTTCTGAAAAATATTTATTTGATTTTTTACAAGAAAGAAAAGGATTACTTGAAGCCGTGGTTGTCTGTGGCGGCGAACCGACCATTCATAAAGATTTGCCAGGTTTTATAAAAAAAATTAAGAAATTAGGGTATTTAATAAAACTTGATACCAATGGCTCCAATCCAAAAATGCTGAAAGATTTGATTGATAAAAAATTAATAGATTACGTAGCCATGGACATCAAAGCCCCTCTGTGGCTTAAATCCGAAACAAATTCCAAGTTCCAAATTCCAAAATATGAAAAAGCCACGGGCGTGAAAGTAAATTTAAATAAAATAAAAAAAAGCATTGAGATAATTAAAAATTCTGGCATTGATCATGAGTTTAGGACGACCATAGTCCCTGCAATTCACTCAAAAGAAGATATTCTCCAAATTGCCCGAGAAATATCGCCAGCAAAAAAATACTGCCTTCAAAATTTCCGGCCAGAAAAAACAATTGTTCCAAGATTTGAAAAGATAAAACCCTATCCTCGAGAATATCTTTTAGAAATCCAAAAAGCTATTTCCCCATTTTTCGAAATCTGCCAAGTAAGATAGATACCTAGCGGAGAACTGTTCTCCGCCAAATTATCAATTAGGAACTTTTTGTTTTGCGGGCAAGGAGGCATAATGAGCCCCGTGCGAATCATTCATGGTAAGATAGAGGAATGAGCGCCTCCCGGACTCTCTTATACTTTTGTCTTTCTTTTATTGGTGGTATATTTTTAAATTCTTTTTTAAAAGCGCCTCAGCTGTTAATGCTGGGTTTTTTAATTTTAGGAGTTTTATTAATTTCAGTTTTCTGGAGATATAAGAAATTTGTTTTAGTTGGATTTTGTTTATTGTTTTTAGTTTTAGGCATTTTCCGCCACCAGTTCACTGAAATAAATATTACTAATTCTGAATTGCGAAAATTCAATGATAAAGAAAAAGTTATTACTTTAATCGGAGTTGTAGCTAAAGAACCTGATATTCGAGAAAAAAGCATGAAATTAACAATAGATGCCGAAAATATCAGCCAAACAAATCAGTACGAGACTACAACCCGCCCACCGCATCCTCCCGCCAAAGGCGGGCCCCTCAGTTCTCGCAATATTGAAGGTAAGGTTTTAGTTACTATCTGGAGATATCCTGGATATGAATATGGCGATAAATTAAAAATTACTGGAAAATTAGAAACCCCTCAAGAATTTGAAGATTTTAGCTATAAAGATTATCTGAAGAAAGATGGAATTTATTCCGTGATTTATTTTCCAGAAATTGAATTAATCGAGAAAAGTCAAGGAAATTTAGTTTATGCTAAAATTTTAGCTTTCAAAAATAAATTAAGAGAAAATATTTACCAAAATTTATCTCCACCCCAAAGTTCAATTTTAGGAGCAATGATTTTGGGGGATAAAAGAAAAATGTCCGATGAGCTTAAAGAAAAATTAAACATTGTTGGAGTAAGGCATATTACGGCAATTTCTGGGCTTCATGTGGCAATTTTAACCAGTATTTTAATGGCCTTGTTTATTGGTCTTGGTCTTTGGAGGCAGCAGGCTTTTTATTTTTCAATAATTTTAATTACTCTTTTTATTGTAATGACGGGTTTGCAGCCTTCTGCTATTCGGGCCGGTATTATGGGAGGACTTTTCCTTTTGGCTCAGCATTTAGGAAGGATGAGTGCTTCTTCCCGGACTATTGTCTTTGCAGCAACTGCAATGTTGGCCATAAATCCTCTTCTTTTGAGACTTGATGTTGGCTTTCAACTCTCGTTTTTTGCAATGATGGGAATAATTTATCTTTTGCCAGTTTTCCAAAATTGGCTTAGAAAGATTCCTAATATTTTTCAGCTTAGAAATATTTTAGCTATGACTCTTTCTGCCCAAATCTTTACTCTGCCACTTATAATCTATAATTTTGGCAGAATGCCTTTAGTTGGTGTTCCGGCTAACATTTTAATTGTTCCCTTGCTTTACTGGATTATGATTTTTGGTTTTATTTTTGCCTTAGCTGGAATATTATGGCAGCCCTTGGGCTGGATTCTTTCCTGGCCAGCTTGGTTTCTATTAACCTATATTACAAAAATCGTTGATTGGTTCTCTCAATTTTCTTTAGCCTCTCTAACTCTAGAAATCTCCTGGGCTTGGCTAGCGATTTCCTATTTAATTTTAGGTTATTTCACCTGGCGACTAAACGAAAAATTCACCCGCCCAAGTTTTTTGAAATAAAATTTCGGGCGGGCAAGAAAATTAAAGTTCTTTAATGTGCTAAAATAGAGTAATGCCAAAGATTTTAGAATTCCCTGATAATTTTCTTTGGGGGTCGGCCACTTCGGCCTATCAGATTGAAGGCGGAATTAAAAACAATGATTGGGTAAAAACATATCCAACTAGAAGAGCCCCGCACCATCCCGCTAAAGCGGGAGATGCGGGGCAGGCCTGCGATCACCATAATCGATATGAGACAGATTTTGATTTGATAAAATCTCTTAATCAAAATGCCTATCGTTTTTCAATTGAATGGTCAAGAATTGAACCCGAAGAAGGAAAGTTTAGCGAAAAAGAAATTGCCTATTATCGAAAAATTTTATTTAGCTTAAGAAAAAAAGAAATTATTCCTTTTGTTACCCTGCACCATTTTACCAACCCCGCCTGGTTTGCAAAAACTGGTGGATGGACAAATAAAAAATCTATCTTCTACTTTGTAAGATTCGCCCGGAGAGTCTTTGAGGAATATCAAGGCTTGGTTGATTTTTGGATAACCATTAACGAACCCCTAATTTATGCCGCAAATAGTTATCTTAAAAGTGTTTGGCCACCAAAAAATAAGAACCCGGTTTTATTTTTAAAGGTTTTAAAAAATCAGATAAAAAGCCATAAAAAAGTTTATGAAATTTTTCATAAAAATAACCTCAAAGTTAAAGTAGGCATTGCTAAAAATAACTGTTTTTTTGAACCCTATAATAAAAATTCTTCTTTAGACCGAATTAGCGTCAGTCTCTCGCGCTATTTTTGGAATGAGTATTTTTTAAATAGAATTCACCCCGTTAGAGATTCTGAAGACAAGAAAAAAGCAAAGAGAGAACAAATCTCTAACGGGGTAAAAAATAATTTAGACTTTATTGGATTGAATTATTATTTCCATAATAAGATTAAATTTCCATGGCAAATAAAAAATGAGAATAAAATTGTCTCTGATATGGGCTGGGAAATTTATCCTCAAGGTATATATAATGTATTGAAAGGATTAAAGAAATATAATTTACCAATCTATATTACCGAAAATGGCTTGGCTGATGCTAAAGATAAATTAAGGAAAGATTTTATTAAAGAGCATTTATATTGGATTCATCGGGCGATTGAAGAGAGGATAGATGTTCGGGGTTATTTCCACTGGTCACTATTAGACAATTTTGAGTGGGAGAAAGGTTTTAAACCAAGATTTGGACTGATCGAAGTAGATTATAAAACCATGGAAAGAAAGCCGCGCCCCAGCGCTTTCTACTACGCAAAAATTTGCGCAGAAAATCAACTACTAATCTGATATCTAACATCTAAAATCTAATTTCATGTTCTGGCTTCCCATTACTATCTTAAGTTATTTTCTTTTTGCCATTGTTGCTTTGGTTGATAAATATCTTTTAGGAGGACCAATTCCCAGCCCAAAAGTTTACTCGTTTTATGTTGGCACTTTGGGGATTTTAGCTTTGGCCTTAATCCCTTTTGGTTTTCTAATTCCTCAGCCTTTAGATATTGTCCTATCCCTTTTGGCTGGTGCCATTTTTATTTTTGCTCTTTTAGGCTTCTATACGGCCTTAAGGCTTTTTGAGGCCTCGAGAGTAGTGCCAGCCATTGGCGGATTTTTGCCCTTATTTACCTTTGGTTTAATTTTTCTTTTTTCTTGGGGAAAAGAAACCCTATCTTTACCCGACCTCATTGCCTTTATTTTCCTTATTTTAGGAAGCGTGATTATCGCCCTGGGGAAAGAAAGGTCAATTACTCTGAAAAGTCTACAAATTTCGGCCCTAGCTGCTTTTTTGTTCTCCTTAGCTTTTGTCTTAACTAAATTTGTCTATCTGGAGCAGCCATTTTGGTCAGGCTTTATTTGGATGAGAATTGGCGGATTTTTTATTGCTTTATTTTTTCTCTTTTCAAAAGAAGTGAGAGAAGAAATATTTAGAAAAAGGGTCAGTTTTAAACAAAAAACCGCCGGCCTCTTTCTTTCAAATCAGGTTTTGGCAGCCGGAGCTTTCATTTCTCAAAACTGGGCTATTGCCTTGGCCCCTTTGATTTATTTAGCAATGATTAATGCTTTAGAAGGAATTAAATATTTCTTTTTATTAATTTTTGTTATAATACTTTCTTTAAAATTCCCTCAAATTATAAAAGAGGAGATTTCTCGAAAAGTTCTGCTCCAAAAAATTATCGCAATTTTATTAATTGGCATCGGCCTGACCGTTCTGGCTTTTCACATAAAATGAAAAAATTTAAAAGAATTCTAAAATATATTTTATTAGGAATTTTTGTTTTTCTTTTGCTTTTTGCTGGCTATCTTTTCATTGGTACTCCGCCAGTAGCTAAAGAAATAACATGGGGGGTTAACTTTTCTCAAAAACATGCTGAAAATTTAGGATTAGATTGGCAAGAAACTTACTTGGCCCTGCTCGGTGATTTGAAAGCAAAGAATTTAAAAGTGGCCGCCCACTGGGATTTAATTGAACCTGCTGACAGCCAATTTAATTTTGAAGATTTAGATTGGCAAGTTGAAAAAGCAGAAGAAAAAGGAGCTAAACTCCTTTTAGCTATTGGCATGAAAACTCCTCGCTGGCCAGAATGTCATATACCTGACTGGGCTAAAAATTTGAGCAAAGAAAAACAGCAAAAAAAGATTTTAGAAATGCTTGAAAAAACTGTTTTAAGATATAAAGATTCGTCGGCCATTAAATATTGGCAGGTAGAAAATGAGCCCTTCTTCTCTTTTGGTGAATGCCCCTGGGTTGATAAAAATTTTTTGCAAAAAGAAATAGATCTAGTAAAATCCTTAGATTCTTTTAAGAGGCCAATAATCATTACTGATACCGGAGAATTTTCCACTTGGATAACAGCTGCCAAAATGGGAGATATAGCCGGCACCACTATGTATAAAAGAGTTTGGTTTAGGCAAATTGGTTTTTATATTCATTACCCCTTCCCACCAACTTATTATTGGAGAAGAGCTCAAATTATCAAAAAATTGTTTAACAAAGAAGTGATGGTGGTTGAACTTCAGGCTGAACCTTGGGGACCGAAGCTACTTTATGATTCGCCTTTAGAAGAACAAGAAAAGACTATGAATTTGGAGCAGTTTAAAAAGAATATTGAATTTGCTAAAAGAACTGGCTTAAAAGAGTTTTATTTATGGGGAGGAGAGTGGATCTATTGGATGAAAATAAAACAAAACCAGCCCGAGATTTGGAATGAAGCTAAAAAATTATTTTAACCTAAAAATCTAATGAACAAAGAATTAGTTCTTAAAAACAAATATTATCGCTATTTTCCTCTGAGATTCTTGGTGGATAAAATAATAAAAGATATGACTGTAAGAATAGTAGATATTTTCGACGAATTTATTGTTCAAGGAGAAAGAACCTTAGATATTGGAGCGGGAGGAGGGTGGATCAGTAACGAACTTAAACAAAGAAAAAATATAAAAGCCACTCTTTTAGATGTAATTAATCTTAATCAAACTGATTTTAAATTAATTATCTACGATGGTAAAAGCATGCCCTTTCTGGCAAATAATTTTGACACTTCTTTATTAATATGTGTTTTGCATCACTGCCAAGAACCCTCGGAGGTTTTAAAAGAGGCCGCCCGAGTAACAAAAAATAAAATAATTATTATTGAAGATGTGTTTAATTCAAGCTTCGGCAGATTTTCGCTTTGTTTTAAAGACGTTGTCATTAATTTAACATTTTGTCTTTTAACTAAATTAGTAAGAGAAATTACTAATATGCCATTTAATTTTAAAAAAACTTCTGAATGGGAAAAAATCTTTGAAGAACTGAACCTTAAAGTGATTTATAAAAAGAAATACTATTCATTTTTTAAAACTCAACAGGTGTTATTTGTCATTCAAAAAATAAATCAATCTTAAAAATGTTAAGCATTATCATTCCAACCTTAAACGAAGAAGATTATCTTCCTTCGCTGCTTGAATCGATAAAAAAGCAGGACTTTATCGATTATGAAATAATTGTTGCTGATGGAGGATCAGAGGATAGAACAATAGAAATAGCTAAAAATTATGGCTGTAAAATTACCTTGGGTGGCTCACCAGCCAAAGGAAGAAACGAGGGAGCCAAAAACGCCAAGGGAGATTTATTTTTATTCGTAGACGCCGACTCAATTCTATCTCCTCATCTTTTGGCTGAATTAATTAAAGAGTTTGAAAAAAGAAAATTAGATCTAGTCTCTTTTCCAGTCTATCCTCAAGGAAATATAATAGATAAAATTTGTTACGGGATTTATAATCTCTGGGCTTGGATATCGCAGAAATTTTTACCCCACGCTACTCAAACTGTTTTAGTAAAAAGAGAAATTCATCAAAAAATCGGCGGCTTTGATGAAGAAATTAAGATTGGAGAGGACCATGCCTATGCCAGATCTGGAGCAAGATTTGGTAAATTTGGCTTTCTCTCAATACCTCCGCTTTTAACTTCGGCTAGAAGACTTGAGCGAGAAGGTAGGCTAAAGACTTATTTAATCTATCTTTTAGCTGGTCTCCATATGTTTTTTTTAGGCAATGTTAAATCAGATATTTTTAAATATCGGTTTCCTCATCAATTTACCAAAAAAAACCGAAAAAATTTCAAAAATAAAACTTGAAACTATTTTTAACAACTGCTATTTTAAAATAGAAAGTTATGTCAATTTATCAATTGCCAAAATTTGACCCCGTTAGAAAATTCTTTAAGAAATTCAAAAAGAAAAAAGAACAGAACGGAATTTCTAACGGGGTAAAGGCACCAAAATTTTCCTTCTGGAAAAATAAGATCCTTATTGGTCTGGTTTTGATTTTAATTTCTTCTTTTTTTGGTTTTTTAGCTGGAACTATTTCCAGCACCCTCTTTTCCTTACAAATTCAAAATGTTCTCCAAAAACTAAATATTGAACTACCCCAGCCTCAAGTAACTCAATTTCAAATATCTGAAGAAAAAGAAATTCCTCAATATCTCCCCCAGATCTCAGAGGAAAAAGCAGTGATTGAAGTAGTCAAAGAAGTTTCTCCGGCCGTAGTTAGCATCATCGTCACGAAGGACCTTCCAGTAATTGAAGAATATTGGGTTTCACCTTTTGAGGAGTCTCCCTTTGAATTTAAAATTCCCCAATATCGCCAAAAAGGAGTGGAAAAGCAAGAAATTGGCGGAGGAACTGGTTTCATTGTTTCTGAATATGGTTTGGCTTTAACTAACAAACATGTGGTTTCAGTTGAGGGGGCAGATTATACGGTCTTAACTAATGATGGTAGGAAATTTCCGGCTAAAGTATTGGCCAGAGATCCTGGCCAGGATTTAGCTATTTTAGAAATAGAGGGAGGGAAATTTCCGGTCTTAAAACTTGGTGATTCAGATAAAATAGAGATTGGTCAGACGGTAATTGCCATTGGCAATGCTCTGGGAGAATTTCGAA
>Ga0209991_10000994_pt1 | contig 12755 bp, 14 predicted proteins | sample ChitaG_FD_183167 | JGI IMG/M metagenome (GOLD analysis project Ga0209991, IMG submission 183167) | Deep subsurface microbial communities from South Pacific Ocean to uncover new lineages of life (NeLLi) - Chile_00310 metaG (SPAdes)... | ecosystem: Environmental > Aquatic > Marine > Oceanic >...
AAGGTGGGCTGCTGGTTGTGTTTCACCCTCAAGGCATTGCCATATAGCGCTATGCTCACTATCAATAGGCAAAATCTGGGCGGCATTTAGTTTTGCCTCACTGGTGATAATCTCACCAGCCATAACCAACGATTCCTTATTAGCCAGGCAAATCCTTTTGCCAGCTTTTACCGCAGCTAGTGTCGGGGCTAGTCCTGCTTTGCCAGAGGTAGCTATAACAACAGTGTCTACCTGAGGATGACGGGCAAGCTCTTCCAGTGGTAGGAGCTCGTATTCTCCTTTTGGTAGTTGAGCCTGTGTCTCTTTATCATGGAAATAAACAAACCTTGGTTTGAACTCATTGATTTGCTTTGCCAGTAAATCAATGTTCTTCCCTGCCGCCAGCCCGACTATATGAAACCTGTGAGGTAGGGCACGGACTATCTCTAGTGTTTGCTGACCTATGGAGCCGGTTGAACCCAGGACAGCTAATTGCTTTACACTACTGCCCATATCACATAATAGTATACCACTATGCCAGCAAAGGCAACGCTGTCTATTCGGTCAAGGAAACCCCCGTGCCCAGGTATTGACTTACCCGATTCCTTTACCCCCATGTTGCGTTTGAACAAGGACTCTACCAAATCACCGAGTTGACCAAAGATGCTAACCAGTAAGCCGAGGAGTATTGCCTGCCCCCAGTAGTCAAAGGGTGCCTGAAGAGGTGTGCGCAGAGTAAAAAGCAGACTAACTATGATAGCCCCAAAGACCCCGGCTAGGGCTCCTTCCCAGGTTTTGCCGGGGCTGACATTTGGAGCAAGGCGGTGCTTGCCCAACGCTCTACCAGCAAAGAAAGCACTGGTATCAGAAGCAAAGGTGACAAATAGAGCCAAGAATATCCAGTTTCTGCCATCATCCACCCCTCTTAATGCCACCAAGTAGCTTAGCAGCCACCCCACATAGAGGATTCCAGCTATAGTCCATGCCCAGCTAGTAAAAGCTCTCTCCTTCTGTGGGCGCAACAATAGCCAGATTAGAGGTAGTATCACTGCTGAGGTTAATAGAAGCGGTATAAGAGTGTCATAGTCGAAATGGGGGCTCAGGATGAATAGTAACGCCCAGACTAGTCCGAAGTAGGTTAGTGGTGGCACCTTTGAGGCAGCCACCAATTTGTAGAATTCAAAGACTGCCAGCAGCCCCCAGATAGCAACCAAGAGGGTGAACCACGGTTCACCAAACCAGACAATAGTAGCAAGGAGAGGAATACCACAGAGCCCAGTTATGACCCTTTTCTTGAGCATGAGGTTGTTATTAACCCTATCCCCTTAATCTTGCCTATTGCTGTGAGTAGCGGTGTTCATCTGGTTCCTACCCGTTTTTGACTACACTCTGCCGAAGCGCCTTTGCCTCTGGCTATAGGCTAGTAATGCTCTCTCAAGCTCTTTTTTATCAAAGTCGGGCCAAAGAACACTGGTGAAGTAGTATTCGCTATAGGCTGATTGCCATATTAGGAAATTACTGAGGCGTAGTTCATCGGCAGTGCGAATGACCAGATCAACATCGGGTAAACCGGCGGTATAGAGGTAACTATTAAATAGTTTTTCATCTATGTTTTGAGGTGGGATGCCATCAATTATAAGGCGGCGGGCAGCATCTACAATCTCAGCGCGTCCCCCGTAATTGAAGGCGAGGCTAAGAGTCATTCGGGTATTGTTTTTTGTTAGCTCTACAGCCAAATTTATTGCTTGCCGTAGATTTTGTGGTAGTTCTTCAAGGCGACCGATGTGACGAAGTCTAATGCCCCTTTTATGAAGTTCAGTAGTCCTTTTACGTATTAGCTTTTCCAATATGTGGAATAAACCCATAACTTCGCCTTCGGGGCGACTCCAGTTTTCCGTGGAGAAACCGTAGAGGGTTACATATTTTATTGGGAATTCGTTGAGGTACTTAACCATGGGCCACATGTTTTCTGCCCCTGCTTTATGCCCTTTAAGTCTGGGCAGCCCGCGCAGCTCTGCCCATCTACCATTGCCATCCGGCACAATGGCTACATGATTGGGTAAGTGAACAATCTTTTCCGTAATTGATGAGCCAGCTACCGTTTTGTCACTCAATATTAGATCTCCCTGCCCTAGGCTAGATCTCGGTAAGTTCTACTTCTTTTTCCCGTCCGATTTGTTCGGCATCGGCTATGAAACTATCGGTAAGCTTTTGTAACTGGTCAAGGATGCGCTTATACTCGTCCTGCGATATATCCTTATTTTTCTCAAACCCTTTTAGCTCCTCCATAGCTTCACGCCTTAGGTTGCGTATCGCTATCCTTCCTTCCTCAACTCTCCTTCGCACTGTCTTAGTTAGTTCCTGTCGTCGCTCTTCGGTGAGTGGCGGGATGTTTATTCGGATTATGCTCCCATCGCTAGTTGGATTTAATCCGAGGTCAGACTTCAGGATAGCCTTCTCTATGCTACGTATCCCCCCCTTGTCCCAGGGTTGGATGACAAGGAGCCTGGCTCCAGGTGCAGAAATGCCGGCAATCTGATTAAGCGGGGTAGGAACGCCAGCATATTCTACTTTGATATGTTCTATTAAGGCGGGCGTGGCACGCCCGGTGCGGATAGTGGCCAATTCCCTCTTCAGGACTTCAATGGACTTCAGCATCTTTTCTTCAATATTCCATAAAGTGCGGCTAGCCATCTTATTTCTCGCTGGATACTAGACTACCAATAGGTTCACCTTTTGCAACCTTTTCTAGGCTACGGGGAGCTTGAAGGTCAAAAACAATTATCGGTAGCTTGTTTTCTAAACACAGTGAGAGAGCGGTAGCATCCATTACTTCCAGATGCATATTTAGTGCTTCAAAGTGAGTAAGTTTATCAAACTTCTTGGCATTAGGATACTTGAGAGGGTCAGCACTGTAAATACCATCAACTTTATGCTTTGTCATAAGTAGAACCTCAGCCTCGATCTCTATCGCCCGTAGAGCAGCTGCAGTGTCAGTGGTCATATATGGGTTGCCGGTGCCCCCAGCGAAGATAACCGCTCTACCTTTCTCTAAGTGACGAATGGCACGACGTCTGATGTAGGGCTCAGCCACCTGTTGAACACCTATGGCTGACAGGGTTCTGGTAATTACTCCTTCCTTTTCCAGTGCATCCTGGAGAGCCAGGGCATTTATCACTGTAGCTAGCATTCCAGCGTAGTCAGCAGTGACCCTGTCCATTCCATCCTGCTCAGCTTTAGCCCCACGCCAGATGTTACCGCCACCAACAATAATAGCTACCCCTGTCCCCATTTCCATCACCTGCTTAATCTGCTTGGCAATCTTGGCTACGGTAGGTGTATCAATGCCATAGTCGGCTTCACCGCTGAAAGCCTCGCCACTAAGCTTGAGCAAAACACGCTTATATCTGGTTGTGGTCATTTTCGTAGTACCTATCTACCTAGTTCAAATCTGGCAAATCTGCTTACCTTGATATTCTCTCCTACCTTGGCAATCGTTTCGGCAATAATATCTTGAACGGTCTTATCCGGGTCTTTAATGTAAGGCTGAAGGAGCAGGCAAGCCGTCTCAGGTTCTATATCAGCTCTTTCTGGGACTTCTTCCCGTGAGATAAATTGGGGGGTCATAGCTGCTACTTGCATTGCCAGATGGTAAGCCAGTGCCTTGAATTCATCAGTACGAGCTACAAAGTCAGTTTCACAGTTCACCTCAACCATGGCTCCAATGCGCCCACCGGTATGGACATAGGCTTCAATTATTCCCTGGGTGGTAGAGCGCTTTGCTTTAATCTCTACCTGGAGAAGGCTTCTTTGCTTTAGAATCTGGGCTGCCTTTTCCATATTCCCTTTTGTTTCAAGGAGGACATTCCGGCAGGCCATAATGCCAGCTCCGGACTGGGCTCTTAGCTCCTTTATCCTACTTGTTGGAATTTTCAACCTCTCCCCCAGTTTTATTTATCGTCCGGAGTGAAAATAATAGGTTCGGTAGTTTCGGTAACCTCAGGTTCCGCTAAGCCCTCTACCTCTTCTTCTATTGGAACCACCGCCTCGCCGGTCTTGCCTTCAATAACCGCATCAGCGATTTTACCGCATATCAATTTGATGGCTCTGATAGCATCGTCATTGGCTGGAATAGGGTAGTCTATATCATCGGGGTTACAATTGGTATCTACTATAGCGACCACTGGTATTCCTACCCGTTTGGCTTCAGCTAGAGCAATCCTTTCTTTGACGGGGTCAACAATGAATAGCGCCGCCGGTAGAGTTATCATCTCTTTAAAACCACCCATCTGTCGATTGAGGCGTAAGATTTCCTCTTCAAGTTTTAGGGCTTCCTTTTTAGGTAGGCGGTTAAACTCTCCCCTAGCTTGCTGGTCTTCCAAGCGAACGAGGTGGTCTATGCGGGCTTGGATAGTAGCGAAGTTGGTCAATACCCCTCCTATCCAACGTTGATTGACATAATACATATTACAGCCTTTAGCTGCTTCTTCTATGGCCTCCTGAGCCTGCTTCTTGGTGCCGACAAAGAGGATGCTGTTACCTTCAGCCACTACTTGCTGAACAAACTCGCACGCCGCTTCCAACTTACTAGCCGTTTGTTCCAGGTCAATAATATGAATACCATTGCGCTTGGTGAAGATGTAGCTCTTCATACGAGGATGCCAGCGACCGGTCTGGTGCCCAAAGTGAGCCCCGGCTTCTAGGAGTTGCTTAATCGTAGCTATATCCGGCAAGTTTTAACCCCCGTTCAATTATTAAAATAGTATAGCATACCCTTTAGTCGGCAGCAATAGCACGGGATTAAGATGAGCTAATTAGAGCACCTGTTCCGCTTGATGAGTTTCTGTATAAACTCACCCTTCAATAAAAGACCCCTTGGTAGGGACTTGACAAAACATGTTATTTGTCTTATTATATAGGAAAACGGTTGCCTATTGCAACAGTGAGGTAAATAATGATAGGCTACAATACCCAAGAAGTTGAGAGAAAGGTCATCTCCATCCTGAAAATTCTTAGCGAGGCACCTCAGCCTCTGGGAGCCAGGCTGATTGCTCGTCAATTGAAGGAGGAGGGGGTAGAGCTGGGAGAGCGGGCAGTGAGGTATCACCTTAAACTAATGGATGAGCGGGGGCTTACACGATCTGCCGAGAGGTGGGATGGCAGGGAGATTACACCTTTAGGGGTGGAGGAGCTAAATAACGCCTTAGTTACTGATAAGATTGGTTTTGTGCTGGAGAAGATAGAACTTCTTACTTTTCGCACTTCCTTCAATCTAGAAAAGCGCACCGGTCTAGTGCCGGTTAATATTTCCTTCTTTCCCAAAAAGAGATTTGCTGAGGCTCTTAAGGTTATGAAAGAAGTATTTAAGACTGGGCTTTGCGTGAGCGACTTGGTAGCTGTGGCGGCGGAGGATGAGAGATTGGGAGAAGTGCTTGTGCCCAGAGGTAAGGTTGGTTTGGCTACTGTCTGTAGCATCATAATCAATAGTACTTTGCTCAAAGCAGGTGTTCCCATAGACTCTAGATTTGCGGGTGTACTTCAGATACGAAATAACAAGCCGTTTCGCTTCATCAATCTTATTTACTATTCTGGCTCCACCCTAGACCCGTCAGAGGTATTTATCCAGGCTAAAATGAGCGATGTCCGGGGCGTAATTAGAAAAGGGGAGGGTAAGATACTGGCTAACTTCCGTGAGATACCAGCCCAGTGTCAACCTTTGGTGGAGGAGATTATCAATCAATTAAAGGAAGCAGGACTGGGGGGAGTGATTATGATGGGCAATGTCAGTGAAGCAGTTTGTGGCATACCAATAGGCTTAAACAGGGTAGGGATGATACTACTCGGTGGGCTTACCCCGGTGGCTGCCGCCGTGGAGGCGGGAATAGAGGTGGAAAATCAGGCAATGAGCACCCTGCTTAAATATGAGAGTTTAAGAAAATTCCAGGAACTTGTATAAGGAGAGAGATGAAAGAGATAAAAATTATACCTTGCCTTGATGTCAAGGATGGAAGAGTGGTTAAAGGGGTGAAGTTTGAAAATCTTAGGGATGCCCGAGACCCGGTAGAAGCAGCAGCCGCCTATTGTCGTGAGGGGGCTGATGAGCTTGTTTTCCTTGATATCTTCGCCACCGTGGAGAACAGAAGGACAAGGTTGGAATGGGTCAAAAAAGTTTGTGATGTGGTTACTATTCCCTTCGCTGTAGGTGGCGGAATAGGCAGCATTGAGGATATGAGGGCTTTGCTTGACCTTGGTGTGGACAAGGTCTCTATAAATACGGCTGCTGTCAGAAACCCTGACCTTATAACCAGGGCAGCTAAAGAGTTTGGCAGGGGTAAGCTGGTGGTGGCTATTGATGGCAAGAAGAACGCAGCAGATAGTGGGCTTCCCCGGTTAGAGGTGGTGGTGAGGAGCGGCAGTGAGGCTACCGGAATAGAGCTTGTCGGCTGGGCAAAGAAGGTGGAGGAGTTAGGAGCCGGTGAAATTTTGCTTACCAGTAAGGATGCTGATGGAACTAAGGAGGGATATGATTTAGAGATGACCAAGGCGGTTGCCGAGGCGGTAAGCATTCCAGTTATTGCTTCGGGCGGTGCTGGCAGATTAGAGCACCTCTATGAAGCTATTATACTAGGTAAAGCATCGGCAGTTCTGGCAGCATCAATCTTCCACTTCGGTGAGATTTCAATTTGGCAAGCTAAGCAATACCTAAAAGAAAAGGGGATACCCGTAAAAATATAAGAAGGAGATAGTCAATGTCTTTAAGCAAACCGAACGCTAGTGCAGCGACATTAACCACAACCAGGGTGTCACCCTCGCCTGCCTCGGGACTATGTGTGACCTGTGTAGATGGTTGCCCTGGTTATTGTGAGGTGGGAAGGTCGGCTCTTAGGGGGAGGGAAGTTATCTATCCCGCACCCTTTGGCAAGGTCACTGCCGGGTCGGAGAAAGACTATCCTGTCGATTTTTCCCACTTCAATATCCAAGGGAGCTGTGTTGGGGCAGTTGGTGTTGAGGCGGACCCAGATAAAGCCATCTTCCCTGCCGTTGACCTTTCTACCGAGATTGGTGCTGGGGAAAGAAAAATTAAGATGAAGGTTCCCTTTTTCGCTGGTGCCTTAGGTTCCACAGAAATAGCCAGGGTGAACTGGGAAGGAACTGCTATTGCTATTGCCATGTGTGGCTCGGTGCTTGTCTGTGGAGAGAATGTTTGTGGTATGGATCCCAACGCTGAGTTTAAAAATGGGAAAATTGCCAGGTCACCTGAACTTGAGAGAAGCGTAAAGTTATACCATGACTGGCATGAAGGCAATGGAACGATACTGGTTCAGGCAAATGTGGAGGATACCCGTCTCGGTGTCCCTGAATACTCGGTAGAGAAGCTTGGTGTTGAGGGGATTGAGATAAAGTGGGGGCAGGGGGCAAAGGATATCGGTGGGGAGGTTAAGCTGCCCACTCTAGAAAGGGCACTTCAACTTAAGCAAAGGAAATACATAGTTAATCCTGACCCCGAAGACCCGGTGGTTCAAGAGGCTTATAAAGCTGGGGGGATACGGGAATTCGAGAGACACTCCCGCCTGGGAATGGTAAATGAGGAGACCTTTTTAAGAGAAGTAGAAAGGCTGAGGAAGATAGGCGCCAAGTATGTTACCCTCAAAACAGGTGCCTACAGGCCGGCAGACCTAGCCCGAGCAGTAAAATTCGCCTCTGAAGCTAAGATAGACCTGCTTACTGTTGATGGTGCTGGGGGCGGAACAGCGATGAGCCCGTGGCGAATGATGAACGAATGGGGTATACCTACAGTATATCTGGAAAGCCTTCTTTATAAGTTCCTCAGGAGGCTTGATGAAAAAGGGGAATTCATCCCCAGTTGTGCTATTGCTGGCGGTATTGTCCTTGAGGACCATATCTTCAAGGCTATAGCCCTGGGAGCACCCTATGTAAAGGCAATATGTATGGGTAGAGCTACCCTTGCTGCGGCTATGGTGGGAAAGACACACGGGCAGCTTCTGGAAGAGACATATGGCAAGGGTAGTAAGGAATACCAAGAAGCCCTCCTTCGCACTTTCATCGCAGTAGCTCAACTTAAAGACAAATATGGTGAGGATTTCCAGAGGATACCGCTGGCGGCGATAGGCGTTTATACCTATTATGATAGACTTGCCACTGGTTTACGGCAGCTCATGGCTGGGGAGCGTAAATTTGCCCTTAACTTTATAGACAGAAACGACCTAATGGCATTGACACGGGAAGCAGCCGACGTCTCTGGTATCCCTTATGTAATGGAAGCGGATATGGAAGAGGCGGAGAGAATTCTAGGCTAAAGGAGGCAAAGATGCTTAAGGCGATATGCCCTCAATATTGTCCGGCACCATTCTGCCTGACCGCTTGTCCGGCAGACGCTATTGCCATTGCCGTCAAAGGCGAAAATAAAAATATCTGTATTGACACGGACAAATGCAATGGATGTGGAATTTGCCGTGTAATGTGTATGACCTGGAGTCAGGATAAAACCATGACAAGGAAATTGCCTTGGCTTTCCTCCAGAATGGATTAGCCTAACCTGTGGTCGCTTACCGCTAAGGAAAGACTGAGTGGTGTTGCTTCCTTGACAAGGCTTTATCGTAGGACTATGATAGGCATTAAAGGAAGGGCAGTGATGCAGATTAGAAAAATATACAAAGATATAAATTCCAAGCTACTTTTTGACGAGATGAGGGACTTTGTCCAGAAGCAGGGAGCAATTATAGGTGAAGCCAAGCTGGAAACATACTCCTTACCTAGTGACTCATCATCATTTATTTCTCGCGGCATACTAACCTTCAAGATTCACGGCGAGCCAGGTAAGTCTGAAAAGGAATGTCTCACGGCGCACATTGTAGGTTCAGCTAAAGGCGAAACGAAGTTAATGCTTGATATAGATGAAAAGCTCTTCCCTCAGAAGAAGGTCGCTGCGTTGCAAGATGACCTGGATTTTATTTTCGGCTCATACGAGGTAAAGCCTCACTAAAAGCCTATCCGCCAAAGGATTTTACTCCACACAAAAAAGCGTCCCTAGGCAAACCTCCTTAAAAATCTGTTCTCTAACCGAGCATTGGCCGGAACGGCAGAAGATGAAGCTGTAGTGTCACAATATTGTGCTCACTGCAAAGGTATGTGAGAAAAGGAGGAACAAGGTCTAGGAGGTCAGGGTTCAAATGCCTCTCCACTAAACTTATCGCTGGCTGTCCTATGTAATACAACTCTTTTTGTGTATGGAGGCTAGCTGCGGCTTTCAATGGTTTTATACCTTCCCATTGTAAGTGTAAGGGGGGAGGAGCCGGTGGCCCTTGGTTTGAAAGTCGCCAAGTGCGAAACTTTATATCAACCGTCGTAGATATTTTTGCAAAAGGGATTGACAAAAATACTATTTAGTGCTACGGTAGTTTCTAATATTTAGTGCTACGGTAGTTTCGATAATGAAAAGTCTGTTAGGAAGCCCCGCAATGTAAAGATAAATCCAGATATTCTCCACAAAGCTTGAGTAGAAGCCCTGCGTTCAAAAAAGACATTGGGAGAGTGGCGTGAGGAGGCAATAGACGAGAAGATAGATAGAGAACAAAAGAAGGTTAAATAGAAAAGACCTGTGGCAACAGGTCTTTCTGGGAGTAATAACTTGCTAGTGATGCGGTATAGTTGTTTCTACTATAAAACAACCTTGGAGATAAGCCAAAGGGCTCAGAGACCCCAAGTTGGGTGTGCTTTGAGCCTTCAGTTTTATTAAGGCGGTTGAGATGAGTGAATAGCTCACTTTAAGTGAAAGGAGTTTATCGTGGCAACAGGTTATTGCTTCAAGTGTCGACAGAAAAGGGAAATTAAAGATCCAAAGCAGCTCATTATGAAGAACAACAGACCGGCAGTACAGGGTACTTGCCCTGTTTGTGGGGCGAAGTTATTTAGAATCGGCAAACTGAAGGAGGTGGAAATGTATTAGGTGTACTTAGGTTCATGGACCAAAATCTCTATGAAACGGAGGTTGACTTATGGAAGCTATTATGGGGGCTATGGACTGGATAAATGGTATTGCCTGGGGATGGCCAGGAATGATAGTAGTTGTTGGAGGCGGCCTTTACCTTACTATACGTCTTGCCGGCTTCCAATTCGTTAATTTTTGGAGGGCTCTCAGGTTCCTAGTGAGACCAGCCACCCCGGATATAGTAGACACGACCAAAGGCCAAATAACCCCTCGGCAGGCACTCTGGGCGGCTACGGCGGCAACTGTCGGCAACGGCAACCTTGCCGGTGTGGCCACGGCTATTGCCATGGGTGGTCCCGGAGCCGTCTTTTGGATGTGGATAACGGCTGTTGTCGGTATGGCCACCAAGTCGGCGGAGGTCATGCTGGGGCGTCATTATCGGACAATTAACCCCGATGGTTCCATTTCTGGTGGTCCCATGTACTACCTGACGAAGGGGTTGAACATGAAGTGGCTGGGGTGGATATTCGCCTTATTTGCCGCCATTGCTGCCCCTGGCATTGGTCTTATGGTGCAATCCAACTCGTCTGCCTGGGCCCTTGAATTCGGCTTTGGCGTCCCGCGTCTGGCTACTGGTATTGTTATGGCTATAGCGCTTGGATTAGTCATTATCGGTGGGATTAAGATTATCGCCAGGGTCACCGAAGCACTAGTCCCGTTCATGTGCGTTGTCTACGTTATTGCAGCGATAGTAGTCTTGGCTATCAATGTGGTCGATATTCCTTATGCCCTGGGCTTAATCTTCAAGCATGCTTTCACCCCTTACGCACCGATTGCTGGTGTCGTCGGTTATATGGTAGCACAGACCATGCGTTTTGGCGTGGCACGCGGTATCTTCTCCAATGAGGCAGGGCTTGGTTCTGCCCCTATCGTCCATGCTGCCTCGACGATTAGGAACCCCATCCACCAGGGTTATCTGGGCATCTTTGAGGTTTTCCTGGACACTCTTGCTATCAACACCTTGACCGCCCTGGTTATCCTTACCTCGGGGGTATTTGGCACAGCGGTATATTTTGCCACTGAGCCATTACTGACCTCTACCCCGCTCCTTATACATAGTTACGCAGCAACGGTTGCAGGGCTGGGGGCGCCTCTGGTGGGCATAGCCTCGTTCCTGTTCGGCTTTTCCACCATGCTTACCTGGTCCTACTATGGTGAACGGAGCCTTTGCTTTATCACTGGTGAGAGGCGGATGGTCCATCTGGTCTACCGGGGGATATTCGTGGTTCTTTGTGTATGGGGTGCAATGCAGACGATTGCGTTTGTGTGGCTGTTCACTGATACCACCAATGGGCTTATGTTGCTACCTAACATGATTGCCCTTGTTCTCCTGGCTGGCACTCTTTACAAGTTTACCAAGGGGTGGGCTAAAGAGGACATAATGCGGCGCGTTGAACGTGAGGAAAAGAGGTGATATAGGGAAGAAAGTTAGCGAGCGATAAATAGAATATCTCAAAAGTCTGAGATAGAAAGCTGCCCCGGGCCTGTGGGCCCGGGGTGAGCAATAGTCCAATTAGCAAAGGTGGGCTGGACGAAGGCTAGGGAAGACGCAAGTGGTGGTTGGCTCAGACTACCAGGGTGGTGGAAACGCTGAAGCGGTTCTATTTAGTGCTTGTTCCTGCGCTAGCTGAAGGGGTCAAGGCGATTGAAGCTGCTGTGCCAGTAGTTTTGCCTGGGGGGAATAATGATTGAGCAGAAACGTTGGCAATGGTTTGACTGGACTCCTGGCTACGATGTGAGTGACTATGGTCGCGGTGGGAAGGTTATGCTGATGGCTGAGTGCCCAAAATGTTGCGGTAAACTGTATCTAAGGGCACCTGGCTTTCGCTACAGTCATCTAATAGGACCTGGCTATGGCTATAGGCACCCTGGCTGGGATTTCCCACACTTTGAGCCTAATTTTAACGGGACGGTAACCCTGGTGTGTCATCAGGGTTGTGGCTATCGGGGAGATTTCTTCCTGGACGTGCCACATCGTAGGGTGGTGATGGTAAGGGAAGTCTGTTAAAGAAAGGGATACGATTTTAGCAAAAGGGGTTGAAAATTGTAGTGAAATATACTAACATTTACGTAACGGCAAGAGATACCCTGTATAGGGAGCCGAAGGGGAAAGAGACTAAAGCGCTGTCTTGAAACTCTCAGGCAAAAGGATTGTCGTTAGCGAGGCCTCTGGAGAGACTCTAAGTCACCGAAGGGGCAAGTCCGTAAATAGCGGATAATCTCTCAGGTAAAAGGACAGGGGCAATCTGCTTAGAGCAGATTGCCCTTCCTTAATTGAGAAGAAGGTGAATATGAAAAGCAGGGCGCTAGAGAGTTCTTGGGCAGGATACAAAAACTTTTGAAGACGCCATTCGGAAGGAGGTTCATCATGCGCTTAGAGCTAGGGATAATCAAAATCAAGGACGTACAATTTGGTGAGGAGACCATCATTGAAGACGGCATCCTCTATGTGGACAAAAATGGGCTCATCGCTATAGCCCTGCAAGACGATAGATTATCTGAAGCGGATGTTGAGCTGGCGCGGCCGGGAGAGGACGTGAGGATAATCCCGGTAAAAGACGTAATCGAGCCCAGGGTCAAAGTAAGCGGTTCAGGTGAGCTTTTTCCGGGCATGATTGGTAAGATGGGGACAGTAGGGTCGGGTAGAACCAACGTCTTAAGAGGGGTGGCGCTAGCGACTGTAGGTCGCATCATCGGCTATCAGGAGGGGTTCATAGATATGACCGGCCCTGGGGCCGAATACTCACCGTTTTCTCAGACCAACAAC
>Ga0209991_10000996_pt1 | contig 12751 bp, 7 predicted proteins | sample ChitaG_FD_183167 | JGI IMG/M metagenome (GOLD analysis project Ga0209991, IMG submission 183167) | Deep subsurface microbial communities from South Pacific Ocean to uncover new lineages of life (NeLLi) - Chile_00310 metaG (SPAdes)... | ecosystem: Environmental > Aquatic > Marine > Oceanic >...
CTTCTTGAGACAACGTGCCCAGCGCTTGGCCCAGCTGTGAACCAAATGCCATGCCGCCCATTTGGGACATCATCGACAGCAGCGGGCCCGCCATCGCCTGGGCTTCCTCGGGCAGTGCTGAGGCCCACACTGCCGAGATCTGCTCGGCCACCGGGTCGCACAGCCGCTTCCACGTGTCCAGCGTGTTGTCGATCCAGTCGGCCGGTGTCCACGACGCTGTCCTGGTTGTCCCCGCGGGCAGCGGGGTCGACCCGTCCAGCCAGGTCTCGGCAAGCCGGACCGCGTCGGCGATGGCGCCGCTGGTCTGCTCCGACACCGGCGTCACCGATCCGATGGACTTCGATGCAATCTTGCGGGCCAGGTCATAGTTGACCGGCCCAGAAGCCGCTCCGCCGGGCATCGCGGTGCCCGCGCCGCTGAACATCTCGCCTAGCTTGCTGAAGATCTGACCAAGTTGCGACATGTCGAAATCGCCGCCGCCACCGAACGCTCCCCCGAAGGGGTCAGCACCGGAGCCGGGGTCCTTCTTGGGTTTGTCGTGCTCGGGGTCATCCCCGGCGGAGAAGCCAAAAGGCGGGTCAGCCATGTCCCCAACCGTACTCACAGCGCCGGCTTCGCGCGGCGATGCGGGTCACGCTGTGAGTGAACCGCTGCGCGTGAACCTTTACTGTGGGCGGCGTGAACAGGCGGATTTCGACCCTGATCGTCGCGTTGGTGCCGCTCCTGACGTTCGGGTTGTTGTTGACCATGGTGACGGTGCCCTTTGTAGCGCTGGGGCCGGGCCCAACCTTTGACACCCTCGGCGAGGTTGAGGGCAAGCAGGTCGTGGAGATCGAGGGTGCCGAGCTGCACCCCACCTCCGGGCACCTCAACATGACGACGGTGTCGCAGCGTGACGGTCTGACGCTGGCGCAGGCCCTGCTGTTCTGGGCGTCGGGTCGGGATCAGCTGCTGCCCCGCGAGCTGGTGTATCCGCCGGATAGGTCGAAGGAAGAGATCGAGGAGGCAAACACAAAAGATTTCCGGCGGTCCGAGGACAGCGCCGAATACGCCGCGTTGTACTACTTGAAGTATCCGATGGCTGTCAGTGTGGAAAGCGTTAACTCCGACGGGCCCTCCAATGGCAAGCTGCAGTCCGGCGACGCCATCGACGCGGTGAACAGCACACCAGTAGCCGACCTTGAGGAATTCCAGGAGGTCCTCAAGGGCACCAAACCCGGCGACACAGTCGCCCTTGGCTACCGGCGCAAGAACGCCCCCGCCGGGACTGTCGACATCACGATGGGAAAACACCCCGAACGCGACCAGGGCTTGCTCGGGGTCAGCGTGCTCGACGCGCCGTGGGCGCCGTTCGTCGTCGACTTCAACCTCGCCAACGTGGGTGGCCCGTCTGCTGGGCTGATGTTCAGCCTGGCCGTTGTCGACAAGCTGACCAGCGGCGACATCAATGGCTCGAAGTTCGTAGCGGGTAGCGGCACCATCACCGGTGACGGAATGGTCGGCTCGATCGGCGGCGTCACTCATAAGATCGCGGCGGCCGGTGAGGCCGGCGCCAGCGTCTTTCTGGTCCCTGCTGAGAACTGCGACGAGGCCAAATCGGCCGATGTTGGTGGCGTCGAGCTGCTCAAGGTGGAAACCCTGGAGCAGGCCATCGACTCGCTGCGCACGCTTTCCGCTGGTGGCGAACCTCCCCGCTGCTGAGGCAGCGCCTCGGGAGGGTGCGTAGAGTTGGGTCGCAGTTATCGTGTCTGAAAAATTGCCAAGAATGTTTGAGACTGGAGTGATCGAGTGGGAATGCGGCCAGCGGCGAAGATGCCGAAGCTGACACGACGAGGCCGGGTTCTGATAGGGCTGTCCCTGGCAGCGGTGTTATTGCTGTTGTTTGGTCCCCGGTTGATCGACACTTACGTCGATTGGCTGTGGTTTGGCGAACTGGGCTACCGATCGGTGTTCACCACGCAGGTGGTGACGCGCATTGTTCTGTTCTTCGTCGTCGCGATCTTGTTCGGCGCCGTCATCTTCGCGGCGTTGGCACTGGCCTATCGCACCCGGCCGGTGTTTGTGCCAACGAACGGACCCGACGATCCCGTCGCGGCCTACCGCACCGCCGTGATGGCCCGCCCGCGGCTGGTGGGCATCGGTGTGCCGGCCTTCATCGGTGTGCTGGCCGGCTTCGTGGCCCAGAGTTACTGGGGGACCGTGCAGCTGTTCCTGCATGGCGGCGCGTTCGGTATCACTGATCCACAGTTCGGCATCGATCTCGGTTTCTTCGCGTTCGACCTGCCGTTCTATCGCCTGGTGCTGTCCTACCTGTTCGTTGCTACTTTCCTGGCCTTCGTCGCGAGTCTGCTGAGTCACTATCTGTTCGGTGGCATCCGCCTGGCCGGGCGCAGCGGCGCGCTGAGCCGCGCGGCACGCATCCAGCTGATCACGCTGCTGGGCCTCCTGATACTGCTCAAGGCGGTTGCCTACTGGCTTGACCGCTACGAACTGCTCAGCCACACAAGTGGCGACAAACCGTTCACCGGCGCCGGCTATACCGACATCAACGCGGTGCTGCCCGCGAAGCTGATCCTGCTGGCCATCGCGCTCATCTGCGCGGCAGCGGTCTTCTCCGCGATCTTCCTGCGCGACTTGCGGATTCCCGCGATCGGTGTGGTGCTCCTGCTGCTCTCGTCGCTGATCATCGGGGCGGGTTGGCCGCTGCTTGTTGAGCAGATCAGCGTCCGGCCCAACGCCGCACAGAAGGAAAGCGAGTACATCAGCCGAAGCATCACCGCGACCAGGCAGGCCTACGGACTCACAGAAAAATCGGTGACCTACCGCGACTATGCGGGCAACGCCCCAGCGACCGCGCAGCAGGTTGCCGCGGACCGCGCGACCACGTCGAACATCCGGGTACTCGACCCGAACATCGTCAGCCCGGCGTTCACTCAATTCCAGCAGGGCAAGAACTTCTACTATTTCCCGGATGTCCTGAACATGGACCGCTACCGCAGCAAGGATGGCAATCTGCGCGACTATGTGGTGGCCGCGCGCGAATTGAATCCCGACCGGCTGATCGACAACCAGCGGAACTGGATCAACCGGCACACCGTCTTCACCCACGGCAACGGTTTCATCGCCTCGCCGGCGAACACGGTGCGCGGGGTAGCCAACGACCCGAACCAGAACGGCGGCTATCCGGAGTTCCTCGCCAGCGTCGTGGGCGCGAACGGCAGCATCGACTCGCCCGGGCCTGCTCCGCTGGATCAACCCCGCATCTACTTCGGCCCGGTGATCGCCAATACGCCGGCCGACTACGCAATCGTGGGCAAGAACGGCGAGGACCGCGAGTACGACTACGAGAACAACGTCGAGACCAAGAACTACACCTATACCGGTGACGCGGGTGTGCCCGTTGGAAACTGGATGGCGCGCAGCGTTTTCGCCGCGAAGTACGCCGAGCGGAACTTCCTGTTCTCCAACGTGATTGGCAGCGACAGCAAGATCGTGTTCAACCGCGATCCAGCTGACCGGGTGAAGGCCGTGGCCCCGTGGCTGACCACCGACACGGCTGTGTATCCGGCGATCGTGAACAAGAAGATGGTGTGGATCGTCGATGGTTACACCACACTGGACAACTACCCGTACGCAAAGCTGACGTCGCTGTCGGCGGCGACCACCGACTCCAACGAGGTGGCGCTGAACCGTTTGCAGCCCGACAAACAGGTGTCCTACATCCGCAACTCGGTTAAGGCCACTGTGGACGCCTACGACGGCAAGGTGACGTTGTACGCCCAAGATGAGCAAGATCCGGTGCTGCAGGCGTGGATGAGGGTGTTCCCGGACACCGTCCAGCCAAAGAGCGACATCACCCCTGAGCTACAAGAGCACCTGCGCTACCCCGAGGACCTATTCAAGGTGCAGCGCTCGCTGCTGGCCAAGTACCACGTCGATGACCCGGTGACGTTCTTCTCGGGGTCGGATCGCTGGGATGTCCCGCTGGACCCGAATCCCACGGCCAGCAGCTACCAGCCGCCGTACTACATCGTCGCCAAAGACCTCGCGGAGAACAACGGCCAGGCGTCGTTCCAGCTGACCAGCGCGATGAACCGATTCCAACGGGACTTCCTGGCTGCCTACATCAGCGCCAGTTCCGATCCCGAAACATTCGGCCAGCTTACGGTTCTGACGATCCCAGGGCAGGTCAACGGTCCCAAGCTTGCGTTCAACGCGATCAGCACCGACACCGCGGTCAGCCAAGACCTCGGCGTCATCGGCCGGGACAATACGAACCGGATCCGCTGGGGCAATCTGCTGACCCTGCCGATGAGCGAGGGCGGGCTTCTGTATGTCGCCCCGGTTTACGCGTCGCCGGGGACAGGCGACGTGGCGTCGACGTATCCGCGACTGATCCGCGTCGCGATGATGTACAACGACAAGATCGGCTATGGGCCAACGGTGCGGGATTCGTTGATCGATTTGTTCGGTCCCGGAGCCGACGCCACCGCCACCGGGCCGGCATCGACCGAGGCGCCTGCCGGTAAGCCGGCCGCCGCGCCACCGCCTGCCAACCAGCAGCCCTCAGCGTCGCCGCCGGCGAATCGGCCCGGCCAGAGCCCGCAGGCGCAGCCCGAGGCGCCGGCGGCGGTTCCGCCCGCCGGCCCGACGCAGTTGTCAGGGGCGAAAGCCGCTGCGCTGCAAGATGTCAACGCGGCTCTCGATGCACTGCAGACGGCACAGCGCAGTGGCGACTTCGCCAAGTACGGTGAAGCGCTGCAACGCCTGGACGACTCGATAAGCAAGTACAAGTCGGCCGAATAGTCATCTGTTGCAGCGGTGCACTGCTCCTGTTTCCGGTCGCGAACTGAGGGTCCCGGTAATGCGGCTGTCCATTGGCGCGCCGTCACTGCGAATGCAGCTGTATGCGTTCGCGGGCGACAACTGGTCCTGAACTGGCGATTTGGCGGCCCCGCGATGGCCCCGGTAACGTAGCGCTCACCCGTCGCGGGGTGGAGCAGCTCGGTAGCTCGCTGGGCTCATAACCCAGAGGTCGCAGGTTCGAATCCTGTCCCCGCTACTAGCGAAAATGGCTCTCGGAGACTTCTCCGGGGGCCATTTTCATTGGTGTCGGGAACACTCTTGGGAACATTAGCCTCGCTAAAGAGTTTTTTGATGAATGTATTGGGACCGCATCCGCGGATCGAGGCTTAGGGGAGATGCCTTGCAGCCGTTACCGTGGACTCTAAGATTGCGGAGGTCAGTGTGCGGGTTGTGGGCGGGCTGCAGGCGGTAGTCGCCTCATCGGGCGCCGAAGGGGGCTGGCGACCGAAATCCGTCAGCTTTTTGATGCAGTGAAACGCAGCTGAACATGGAACCAGCACCGATCCCCGCTAACGACCACGAACGGCTCACCGACACTTGTCGACCTCAACCTGCTCGATACCGCACCTGACGATGCGTTGGATCGGATCACTGAAGCGGCGGCAAGCTACTTCGGTATGCCGATCACCTTGGTCAGCTTGATCGACCGGGATCGTCAATGGTTCAAGTCCCGAGTAGGGCTTGACACCGAGGAAACGGGACGCGACGTGTCCCTCTGCGGCCACGCGATTATGGGCGATGAGATCTTCGTTGTTCCGGACACAAGCAAGGATCCACGGTTTGCCGACAACCCGTTGGTCACCGGCGATCCCAGCGTCGGGTTCTACGCGGGATTCCCTCTCCATGGTCCGAGGGGACTCGCGCTGGGAACACTCTGCATCATCGATCACAAGCCCCGAACTTTGACCGACACCGACATGCTCATGCTTCGGGTCTTGGGCGAAGCCGCCGAGCGGCAGATGGCAGAACTGTCGCGGTCCATGCCACTCGCTGCAGCAGACAGGCTTGAGACATCACTTGAAGGATTGTTCACGACGACAACATCCGGGCTGGTCCTTATCGACGGCTACGGCACGATTCTCGACTTCAATCGCGGTGCCGCAGCCATGCTCGGCTACGACCGCGCGGAGGTTCTGGGCCACAACGTGTCAATGCTCATGCCGGAGCCGTACGACTCCGAACACGACAGCTACTTGCAGCATTACTACGAGACCGGTGAGGAGCACATAATCGGCGTCGGCCGTGAAGTCATCGCGCTGCGCAAGGATGGCTCCTCCGTACCTGTTGCCCTCAACGTTACTGAAGTTGGTTTCAAAAAAGGAAAACAGCGGCGCTTCGCCGGATTGCTGACAGACGTCAGTGCCCGCAAGACCGCCGAGGCGGATCTGGACTCCTTCTTCTCCCTGTCGCTTGATCTCTTTTGCGTGTCAAACACCGACGGCGTGTTCGTCCGGGCCAACCCCGCGTTCGTGGAGGTACTCGGCTATTCAATGGACGAGTTGCTGAGCATTTCGGCTTACAACTTGGTCCACCCCGACGACCTCGAGACGACGCGAGCCGAGACTGCGAAGCTGGGCGAGGGCGCAGAGACGATCCGGTTCCAAAACCGATTACGCTGCAAGGACGATACGTACAAGGCCCTGATGTGGTCAGCGCGGGCCAGAGTCGAGACCGGTCATATCTATGCTTCGGCCCGCGACGTCACGGAGCAGGTTGAGCGAGAACTAGAACTTGCTCGACTCGCCGACATCATCGAAGCCGCGCCTGAGTTGGTGGCAATTCTGCGCGCCGACGGCTCGGTAATCCAACTGAACCTGGGTTGGAAGCGCATACTCGGTCTCGCCGATCACGAACGTGTGCCCGTCAACATCACCGAGTTGTATCCGCCGAAAGAGGCTGCCGCCCTACTCGACGACTGCATCCCCATCGCCATCGAGCAAGGAAATTCCCGCAGTGAATCTCAGGTCCGGGGGGTTCGCGGATTGCTGCTACCCGTCCAGCAGACCGTGCTTGCCCACGGTGACGAGAAAGGAGTCATCACACACTTTTCGGTCATAGCGCACGATGTCAGTGACTACAAAGAAGTCGAACGAGTCAAAAATGAGTTCGTCTCAACCGTGTCGCACGAACTGCGCACTCCGCTGACCTCGATTCGCGGCTCGCTAGGACTGCTCGAAGCCGGCACGCTGGGCCGGTTGCCAGAGAAAGCGTTTGAAATGATTCAGATGGCGACCCGGAACACTGAGAGACTGGTCAGACTGATCAATGACGTGCTGGACCTCCAGAAAATGCAGGCAGGCCGAATGGAACTGCACAAGCACGGGGAATCACTTGTCGCGCTCTCCCATGAAGCGCTCGAAGGCATGCGCGGGATGGCCCACAGCGGCGGCGTGAAGCTGGTAACTGAGTATTCCGAGCCCGCTCCAAGAAGCGATGTCGACCACGACCGGATCGTGCAGGTAGTGACCAATCTCTTGTCCAATGCCATCAAGTTCTCCCCAGCCCAGACAACGGTCACGCTTCGCGTTGACACCGATACCGGCCGCGGCTTAGCCAAGATCTCGGTCATCGATGAGGGGCGGGGCATCCCAGCAGACCAACTGAACCGAATTTTTCATCCCTTCTCTCAAGTCGATTCGTCGTCAACACGCCAAAAGGGTGGGACTGGCCTCGGACTTGCGATCGCCCGCGACATCGTTGAACTCCACGGCGGCAAGATCGGAGTGGACGGCGAATCGGGTTCCGGCTCGACGTTCTGGTTCACGCTCCCATTGATTCAGCCCTGAATCAGCCCTGAATCAGCCCTGATTCAGCCCTGATTCAGCCTTCCGTTGCCTGAGTAGAGCCCGCAGTTGATGTTGGCGGCGATCCGAGTAGGGGCCGTGTCGGCGAAGAATCGCAGGATGCTTCACAATGCCTGCTATGACGACTGTCGAAACGAGAGATTGGGCGCAGCGGCTGTGGCGGGCTGTGCGCAAAGAGGCGCCGCCGAGCGCGGTCGCACCTCGCGATACGTACTCAAATGATGAGATCGCGGTGATGTTGCGCACCCTCGGGATGGCGATGCTGGAGGCGGGCCAACCGGTCAACATTGTGGGCGCCAGATTGTTGGCTATCGCATCGCGCTACACGACGAGGACGGTGCGGCTTGCGGTGTTGCCCACGGTGATCATCGTCAAGGTCGACACCGGTCGGGCCACCGAGGTGGACCAGACCGACCGGGCGACGGTGCGGCTCGATCAGGCCGGCAAGATCGCTGAAATCTCAGACCTGGCCGAGGCCGGTGCGATTACTCCTGAGGATGCGGTCGCCGAGGTCTGCGCAGTACGAGAGCTGCCGCGGCGGTTCGGTGCTGTGACAACAATTTTCGGTCATGTGATGGCAACCATCGGTTTCGGGATGATGCTCAATCCCACCTGGGCGGCGCTGCCGGCCTATGCGTTTCTTGGCGCGGTTGTCGGTTCGGTGCTCGTGATCGCCCCGCGGTTCCCGGGGCTAGTGACCATCCAGGCGACGGTGGCGGCGTTACTCGTCACGGTATTGGCAGGGGTGTTCTTGGCCGATATTGCCGGCGACGGGATGCTCCGCACCATCGCGCCGCCGTTGATCGCACTGCTTCCCGGCTTCGCGCTCACCACCGGGGCCATCGAGTTGGCCAGCGGTCAGATGATCGCGGGCGCTTCCCGACTCGTCTACGGCGGGGCGCAGGTGGTGTTGCTGGCCGCTGGCGTGTTTCTCGGCGTCCGGCTTGTCGGTGTGCCGACACCGCAGCACGAGTCGGCATTGATGGGCGAGTGGTCCCTATACCTCGCCATCGTAGTAATGGCCGTCGGCATGTATCTCTACCTATCCGCCCCGCGCGGGTCGTTGATCTGGTTGGTTGTCGGGCTCGGCGTAGCGTTGATCACACAAGATCTCAGTGCTGTGTTCTTGGACCAGGCCATGTCCGGGGCGGTAGGCGCCTTCGTTGCGGTCCCGTTTGCGATGTTCGCGTCGGGCTTCAGGTGTGCACCACCACGAATGGTGATGCTTCTCACCGTGTTCTGGGGCCTGGTTCCTGGCGCATTGAGCTTCATGAACTTCGCGAAGAGAGCTGCCAGTAACGTCATCGACGTCAACACCTTGCAGGGCACCGGCGCGGCGGTGTTCGGCATCGCGCTGGGAACGCTCATCGGATATAGCGTCTTCCTCGGGTTCACCGGCGCCGGTCGCCGAGGTTCAACGGCACTCCAGGCCGCGACAGGCTGAAACAAGCCGGGTGTTACACCGCATACGACAACGAGCGGTTCCCCTACAACAGACTGTCTCGCTACGCCGGCTGCTTCCTACCGGGAATCCCGGGCTGTGCGCTTGCCCGCTTCTCGGCAGGAGTGAATTGCGGCGTGTTGGTCAACGCCACGGCCCGTTCGGCTAAGCCGGCGCAGGCTGCCGCTGCGCCGTAGCCGCTCTTCTCCTCGGCCGCGATTTTGAGTTCACCGACGACATCTTCGATGGCGCGCGCGATCGAAGCGACGTCCTCGACGTTGTCGGGGCAAGCCACGAGCCCCACGGCGAAGGTGCTGGCATAGGACACCGCGGTGACGTTCAGATTGGCGCCAACAAGCGGAGCCATGGCATGTATGCCGAGGACGTGTGCTCCGGCGGCATACAGGGCCTCGACCGGCCCTGGGACGTTGGAGGTGATCGCGTGCGCCACCGGGGAATGGAATCGTGAAAGTTTCAGGCTGCTATACAAACCTGAGACGAGCCCGATGAGTGCCGGTGGTACTAGATCGATGACGTCGGCGAGGTTGACCGGAGGCGTTGAGCTTCGCGCTTCCTTGATGCTCGATGTCGTTTCGTGAATGCTGGCCAGCTGCGCTGCCGCGCTGCCCAGATGAACTGGCAACGTGACCGCAACTGTCGACCAACTATTGGACGAGTTGTCATCGACGCCGCGCGTCGAGATCGGCATCATCGTGCGCAGCGGCGAGCTGGGCACCGCCTCGTAAGTCTCGAGCCAGCGCCGCAACGCCGATGTTGTCGCGGTCAGGAACACGTCGTTGATGGTGACACCGAACGCCGCTGTGATGGCATGCAGGTCGTCCATCGGCACCCCAGCGAAGGCCACGCTGCGTCGCGTGGTGAGTGGGGCGTTGAGCCGCGATGGTGGCGAGCTCTCATCCCGCTGGGCATCCGAAGCTGTGGCGCGTTGCGGTTCAGTGCCGGTGATGAATTGGCGCACCGATCCGGCTGCGGAGCCGATCACTGACTTCAACGCGACGGGAGCGAGTTTGGCGGTGACTCGAAGGCCCGTAGCGCTGTTGGCGGCAACCTCATCGATTGCGTCGCGCACCCTCTCGGTCAGGCCGGGCATTGTGGGCGTTGTGGCGGTGGACCGTTGCGGTTCTACAAACTCAGCATGCGGATCGGCAGTCATCAGCTCGGGCAATAAGGAGGTCACTGCGCCCACCCCGTCGGCCAGCGCGTGGGAGAACTTGATCACCACCACCAGCCTGCCGTCTGAGAGACCTTGCACGACCCACGCCTCCCAGAGCGGTCGCCGGCGGTCCAGAGGTTGCGCGTGCAACTCGCCGATAAAGGCAGTCAGCTCTCGCATGGTGCCGGGCTCGGTCAACCGCGCCCGGTGCAGGTGGTCGTGAATATCGATTGCTGGGTCCTCGACCCATGCCGGTTGGCCTAGTCCGAAAGGCTTCGTGAGCAGGCGTTGCCGGAATTCCGGTATCGCTGTGGCGCGCTCCGCCAGCAACCTCACGAGCGCGCCGGCAGTCAGGTCGCCCCGCGCGCTTGGGTCGACGAATGCCACCGCGAGGACGTGGGTGGGCATCACCGGTGTTTCGCCGTGCAGGGAGACACCGTCCAAGCCGCTCAAACGATTCATCATGGTGCTACCTCCACTTTCCGAGATCGAACCCAACCCGGTGGATTCCTTGTTGGAACTACCCCCGATTAGACCCGCTCAAACCGGTTGTCAACCGATTCGGCAGCACATTCACAAGACAGTCACACGCGACTGCCGGGTCCGATGTTCGAAGCACTGCGGGGGGAGCGCTGCCATGGTTGACTTCAACGTCCCGGATTTGGAGGTTCGTCTGGTCGTCGCTGTCACAATCATGGCCGCGGTGTTGTTCGTCGGTATGGGGGTGTACGGCCTAGCGGCTCCCACGCGGCTGGTCGCCCCGTTCGATATCAGTCTGGGTAGCGCGACCTCCCGCGCCGAAGTCCGGGCTGTGTACGGCGGCTTCGGCCTCGCGATTGCCGCAATACTCCTGGTCTCTCTCACGTCGCCGGAACTGCGGACGGGCATTCTGTTAACAGTCGCTGCTGCCCTGGCCGGGATGGCGTTCGGTCGTGTGGTGTCGGCTATTGACGGCCGAACCAGCTTCTACCCCAACTGGTTCTACTTCCTTGTCGAGTCCGTGACCGCCGCAGTGCTGTTCGTGGTTGCCTGACAAACAGCAACGCGCGTGTCAGCGATGACGTGCTGAGCTCGACGGCAATTCCTGCGGTCCGGCCATGTTGATCCCCACGTGATCTACCCCGATTTGATTTACCCTGACTTCGGTGAGCGCGAGGACAACACCCTGCAGCGCATCCCCGATCACCGGAAAAGAGGTGGCGCCACCGTGATTGGGCGCAGGTGGGTGCCACGTCGGTCAACTTCGAGAAAACAGGCCAGCCCACTGCGGGAATCCCGCAGTACCGTAGAGGAGCAGCGAATGGTGCCAGAGCAGATCGACCGCGTACGCGCCCGAGAGCTCTCGCCTCGACTGGACGAGGCACTCGAGATCGTCTGCAACGAATTCGAAGGGCTCGACACAGATCGCCAGTACCGCAATGCCTTCTCCCGGCTGCTGAAGGTCGATCCACTCCGTCGCGTCATGATGATGGGGACCGATTCGCGCGATCTGTTCATACCGCTCCTGCAGCGAGCCATCGAGAACCACGTGCCGACGGGCGGTCATATCTTCGATTTTGGCGCCGGAGACGGGCAGAGCTTTGCCCTCGTCGCCGACGCCGTCCCTGACGGTACGACCGTCTCCGTCGAGGAGCCCAACCCGGCGTACCTGGCGGACTACGTGGCCTTCCTGGAGCGCCAACCGCACCTTCGAGGCGGGATTGCAATCTCAGCAGTCCTGGAGGAGCTCGAGGAGGCGGCCAGCAGGAGCGGCATCGATCTGCCCGAAGCGGGAAGCGTGGATCTCGCGCTGGGCCTGCACATGCTCTACTTCGCTGCTAACCCCCTGGCCAGCATCGAACGCATGCTCCGGTTTGTGACGCAGGGTGGCGCGTTCTTCACCGTCATCGCGGACCTGACGACTGCCTACCAAGGGTTCATTCTGCGGGAGTTCATCGAGGCCGGAGGCGACACCGGAGAAAATCACCGCCATCTCGCTGCCATCACCGAGCAGCGACGCCTGCTCGCTCCGGTGGAGGAAGGCGGTGGAGGACTCGCCGAAGCGCTCCGGGCGGCGGACATCGTCGTCGAGGTGAGCACCGTGCGCCAACCCAGTCGCCTCTATGGTCACAGCCTTGCCGATCTGCTGGCCCTCGGGAACATCGGAGAGCTCGCGAAGGTGGCGGGCTCACTCAAGTTCGAGGTCGCCGCCAGAACGCTGCGCGACCGTTCCGAGGAGATCGACCTGCGCATTGAGACGACAGGCCCGCGATTGGGGATGTGGAGTGTGACACAGCCGCAATGGGTCACGCAGGTGTCGCGGTTGGCGTAGAGCTTGTGCCCGACTTGCCATTTCGGGACACGGTGCGAGCCGCCCACTACGACACGATCTCAGCCGGGCTCCACGATCTTCAGATTCCAGCTTTCGTGCGGCTCGACGTCGGCTGGGCCGTAATGTAGATCGAGACTCGCGTCGTGCGTCGTGCG
>Ga0209991_10000998_pt1 | contig 12740 bp, 8 predicted proteins | sample ChitaG_FD_183167 | JGI IMG/M metagenome (GOLD analysis project Ga0209991, IMG submission 183167) | Deep subsurface microbial communities from South Pacific Ocean to uncover new lineages of life (NeLLi) - Chile_00310 metaG (SPAdes)... | ecosystem: Environmental > Aquatic > Marine > Oceanic >...
GTAATTTTTTATAATTTAAAATGACCGAATTATTTTGTTTAAGTTTCCAAATTGGATCATTTTGTAAAATATTTGTTGTGGTAATAAAATATTTCTATATTATTATACTACAAATCTTTTAAAAACACTCTTTTTTAAAAAAACCCTCTAGCAAAAGACTAAAGGGATAAATTTTAAAGATCAAAATAGATGTTTAACATTCAGACTATTCATTTCTAAGGGCTTTACATTTATTATATGAACAACTCGGGTCATGAAATGCAATCACTGTTATTAACCTATTCCAAAAAGCATAGCCCAGAAATGAAAATTGTTAAGTTCAGGAAAATCGATGTATTTATAATCAAAAACCCCAAGATATCTCCCTCTGATAGAGTGCTGCTTATGTAATAATATCATTAAGGAGTCAGGTCTTGCAATATCACTTTACATGTCTCCCCCCAATTTTTTTAATATCAAGAAAGATCGTTTGTATAGTATTTCTTCTGGAAGTGATGTAATAAATTACTCCTGAAAATTATATCCGTAATGGCCTGGTCATGCCGCTAATATAGTTTATTTGTTATATTGCAAGACCTGACCCCCTCTATTCACTTACTATTCTTAATGGCCTAGTTGTGTTACCTATATAGTTTATAGTATAGTCTTTGTTATATTGCAAGACCTTATTACTCCCCCAGTGAAATTGCCAGCCCGAGTTAATGCGGTTGTTATGCAATCTACGTATCTATAATATTCAGTCATCCTTTAACATTTGGTAGCCACAGTACTGACAAACCCCACTATAATCCACACTCTCCACTTTAGGAACGTCTACGCTGTCTACTTGCTCAAATAACGATTTCAAGTCCAACTCCGTATCTGGATTTCCATAATAATCCAGCACAGCCTCAGCCGCCTGTTCTGGTCGTAGAATGTCTGTTCCGCAACGGTAACAGCTCTGTATCCCTCCCAATTCTTTCAAAGCCCAAACAGGAACTGAGCTTGCTTCAAACATTTCTGCAAATTCCTCCAGAGTTTCGGGCATTTCTGATAAAGCTTCGCTTCTAGCGGTCGTTACAATTTCATCCCACTCATCTTGAATTCTGGACTGGACTGCTCTTACTCCCTGGTGAGCGGATGACTTTGAAGCAACTAATGCACTGTAAACAGCCCACTCTAAGTCTTCCAGGTCGAACCCCCGTATACGATTTGAAATCTTATTAACGGTGGCCCTTATTTTAGTATCTTCAAGTAATCCACAGACATCACTAATTGTGTTAGCCTCGGCCTCTTCGAGATGTTTCACCCAGTCGATCAAAGACCATTCGTAAATGTCTTCTCTAAATTTATGTTTGTATAAAAGAGCAAGCCTCTGAGGTGTAATATAGTCGGTGTCCTTAATTTCTTCAGCCACAGGTGGGCATTGATTAAGCTCATCTCGTATCAGTTGGCTGATTTCATCAATAGCAGACAATTGGGTGGAAAGTGCGTGAGCAAGCGTCTGGATAGAAGGCGGCACATCTTTACCATATAGGTCCGCTCGTGACAGTCGTGCCCAAGTGTCCTGGGCGAGGGTTCTTATTTGAATCTCGCAAGGAATTTTCTTTTTGTCTCGGTCAGAAATATCAGAAAATTCGGCTTTTACATGAGATGCCCTGTAACCATTATTTAATGGAGAGGAAACCATATCTTTTACATCAATGACATTGAGTATAGAACAATCTTTACGAATCATCTCTACAATGGGGGGAATGTCCGAAAGATTATTGCAGACAATCCTTATACCGATGATGTCTTCAACTCGCGTAAAGGCCTCAACAGCTGTTAATCCTGCCTTTGTCGCATTTTCCCACACTTTTGCGGGACGTTTGATTCTTGATTCAGTGATCCTGCCACGGACGCCTGTACGAGCAGCTAATTGACCAAGTCTTAGCTTCAGCAATGAGGTAATTTGTTTTAACGTGTCTTGAAACTCGTTGCGTCTTGCTTCATACTCATCAAAAAATTTTTTAGGAACACCTTTCTTCATATGACTAAGACTTTCCTATCGACGCAGGCATAATCTTTTTTGCATAACATAAGATTGGATGTAATAATGAAAACAACAAATGTTGCTTTTCATAGCAACCTAATCCTATATGGTTATTTTTAGTTAAGTTGTAACTATTAAATGCTCTACACATTGTTTTTTCTCCTTTTACCTTAGGGAATAATAGGGCAGACACCTATTTATCAACTTTCTTCTTAGGCCTTCCTTTCGGTATTAACTTAAAAAGTCTCTTAAGCTACCCTTCAAGCTTTTCTATAAAATCATTCGTTCCCAGAGGCCTGTCTATAAATTGTCAAGGAGACGGTTCTTTTGACACTTTTCTTACCGTTTCCCGATTTACCCCAATTAAAATGAAAGTCAATGGGGTCTTCACATTTGACATAACCAATTACTTAAAGAGAATTTATTTTTTAATTATAATAAAATAATTTAAAATGGACACATCTTATTTTTTCTATGATTTAATTTTCCATTTTACGAGGTCCCCCTTTAGGACATCTATTTATAATAATATCTAAAGCCTCAACCATCTGGTTAAGAAACTCCACAGATCCTGTAGGTTTTCTGCTAAAAGTTACCGTATTATTGACTTGGTACGCCTTCCCTGTTTATTTAAATAAGACAAATGAAACGTCCCCTTGTCTTACCCCGAATTCAGTTATAATTTTGGATTTTATTGAGTTAATAATTTCTTCTGGGAAAGGTTCTTGTTGGTTGTCATGCAAAGGTATAACGATTTTCCAAGATTCAATTCTTTTTTCCACACCATTTTCGGTTGGATAGTACATACTTCTCCCTACATTTCTAAATTTCTTATAAAGATTTATGGGGTCAGGCTTCACAACTTTTCGAAGGACTCAACTATTCATTATATCTACTTGCACTCACCTTTGGTTTTGCATCAATAATAATTATTTCAGGAGTATAAATTTTGTTTTCTTTTGCTATCTTCTCTTCATTAAATAAGCTATCTATTCTATTTTTAGGGCCACCATTATCAATAACCAAAAAAATAGTTCTTTTAGTTTTTTCAGCTTTCATATATTCCTTCAACTGAGTTTTAAAACCGTGAACAATTTGATTATTTGTTGTTAATTTTATTTCAACTAGCACACGCCTTCTATAACCCTTACTCATTTTAAAATCTACGGGTCCTCTTCCCGAGTTAACTTCGGGATTTAAGTCAAGGTTATTAGCCTCACAATAAGCATCTGCGACTGAGTAAAATGCTTTTTGAACGATTTTTTCTTTTCTAGGTTCTCCTTTATAGTAAAATAATTCATATAATCCTTTATTTTCAACTAGGTCCTTAAATTTAAAACAGATCTCTTTAACTAAATTATATACAGATTCAAAAGTTGGGTTTTCCTCTAAATGTAATAATAAAGGGTAATTCTTTGCTTTCTGAGTTGATATATTATGCCAAATATATTCACCTTTTGGGTCTTCATTAAAATCATATGGTTCAATATCAAAAGCTTTATATTCTTGAATAACTTGCCTAAACAAGCTTTTGTTGTGTAATAAAAGCTTTTTTAACCAATTTTTTTTATAACTATTAGACAATTTAGACCATTCTTTCCCAATTGTGATATTTATTTCTTCTCTTATTTGCCTAATTCTAAGGCATACTTCATCTATATCTTCCCATTCATGCGCAATTGGTAATTCGTGTAATATGTTTTTGGGAAGCAAAATTAATGGTTTTTTATTATAAGGATTAATAAGCAATCCATTTATTACTTTTATATTTTTTTCTTTATAATTCAATGGATTAATATCTAACTTTTCCATTAGATTTCGTGTATATTTTAATAAATCCTCGTAAATAATACGTGCAATCATATCGCTAATTCTATCTGGTCCAACGTTTTCTTCAAATAATCCTATTATTTCAAATATTTCTGGATCTTGTATGCCTGCATCAATAATTTCTTTTCCGGTCATGATTACATTTTTAGATAATTTTGGCCCGAAGCCTGAACCACTAGTCCCAGACTTTGAATAACCAATGCAAATTCCTTCTACCTCTGGAAAATTAAACAAACTTAATGCTTCTCGACCAAATCTATCATCAATTTTTTTACTATACTTAAGTAAAAGTGCAATGTTTCTAAATCTTTTTAACACTTTACTATAACTTTTCTGCAATTCTGGTATTTTGTTTTTTTTCAGCAACTTAAGATTAATAAAAAAATTTGAATCAATATTTAATAATGGGTTGAATACTCCCTTATTTTCAAAATCTTCTGTGTTTATCTCTAGATAATCTGATAGTAAAATTAACATAAGAATTTACCTCGTAACTTCCGGGTTCAGACTTCACAACTTCACATTTTTATTAATCTCCATACTCTATTTAATTATGAAGTCTTCTTCTTTATATTTTCCGCTAAAAGTTACCGAATTATTGAGCTAGTACACCTGTCCCAATTTATTTAATATTTTCTTACTCATTTTTTTTCTACTTATACGGTTTATTATTAAAATATAAAAGACAGAGTAAAAAAATAATGACATTACTCTCTTGCTCTGTCCTTTTACCTGAGAAATTCTTCCTATGTAATTAGGAAATAGCTCTTTTAGTAAACTCTGTATGGGTTTTCCTAAAGATTAGGAATTGCCCCTTCGGTGCTTTTTTGTATAAAGCTCTCCAGAGTTCTGTCCGGTAACGGTTCTTTTGCCTGAAAGTTTCAATACTTTTAGTATCTTGCCTCTTCGGCTTCTTTTCTTTTATGATGGAAAGAAAAAGAATCTCCCGTTATCTTCATACAGGTTACAATATTAAATTTTAAGTATTATAGAAATGTAAAAAATTATTTAAGTGAAATAATTCACGTATTATATTATGTATACTACATAGCTTTTAAAAATCCTTCTTTTTGCCCAAAAAAGAACCAAAACTTTTATTAAAGAAAAAAGTTATAGAAAATGGGGTCTATTTATTATTATTGTCGGGCTATCGTTCTATAATAGAAATAATTCCAGGGGTTAATTTTATAGCTTTTCACAATATAACCTTCACCCTCCGGCCACTTGGTATAATTATACACACAATCTTCAATGGTATCTAGCGTGTTAAAATAGCCTATTGGATAAATATTTCTACCGCTAATATAACCATATTTAGCTAATGTGTACCCAAAGTACTGGTCTGTATTTTTATGTGTAAAAACAGTTATAACGTGGTCCGAAGATTCGTTAAAAAATTCTATTCTTACAGAATATACAACGTAGTTATGATAGTGTAGAACATAACAACTAAAAACAGTATAATCAGCACAGTCTCCTTCTTTTTTAATAAAAAATTCATAAGGAGTATATATCCCAATGTGGGGTACATATTGGGTGCTCACCTTTAAATAACTTATTAATTTTGAGGGGGTGTCTAGTTCGTTTAACAAAGAAATAAATTGGGGATCATATTCATCCATCCCACCATTATCCGGAATAATCGTTGGTGCTGTTACCCAACTGCAACCTACAAAAAATACACAAAAAAATAGTACTATTCCTAAAACAAATAATTTCTTCATATTTACCTTTATCGTATTAAAATTTATTTAGATTTGCCGGGGTCAAACTTTTAATTAAAATATGGACACATCCTATTTTTTCTATGGTTTAGCTTTTCATTTTAGGAGGTCTTCCTTTAAGACGTCTATCTATAATAATACCTAAAGCCTCAACCATCCGGTTAAGAAATTCCTCAGATCCTATAGGTTTTCCGCAAAAAATTACTGAATTATTGAGCCGACATGACCATTCAATATCACATTATTCTTTTAATCATTCAAATATAATTTAGCTTCAAATGTATCAATAAAAATTCTTTTATTATCTTCATTGTAGAAAGGCATACCAATTAACTTATAATTTTTATCTTCTTCTATTAGAATTATTAATTGACGGTTGTCCTTCGTTTCTAATTTATAATTATCTTCAATTTCTTTCAAAAAGTCTTCCTTCCATTGGTCTTTATCTATCCATCCTGTTCCTTTTGGTTCAATAAATAGCTGATATTGTACTAGTTTTTTCTTTCCTTCCTCTTTTAGGAATAATACAAAATCCGGTTCTGTTGCTTTTCCATCAGAAAATCTATATATCTTAAAGGGCTTTGCATTTCTTACCAAATAAATCTCTGAATATTTCTCTTCCAATTTTTCCATTACTCCATTGATGAATTGGATAAAGTGCTTTTCCTCTGAAGTTCCATAGTTCTCATCATAAACGTACCAGTCTTTACTAGAAAGATTAAGTCTTAAATTTTCGTGTTTTGGATTGCTCATTGGTACGCCATATTCTTGATCACCATAATCACCTACATTAATATTTAATGTTTTGTCTATAATAATATTTTTAATCTTACTTTGGATAAATAATTTTGTACCCCCATACTTCGTATAGCCTTCTCTTACTTGTGATTCTAATTGCTTAAGAACACTCAAACAAACATCAAGTCTGTCATCCGGAGTTAAATTATTTAATCTTTCTTTGGAGCTTTTTATATCTACTTTTATCTGTTTTAACGATTCAATAAACTCATTTATTGAATCCAGTTTAGGAAAGTATTTTCGTAGATTGTTAAACTTATAGAAGTCAAGCTTTGAAAGTGCCTTCCTTATAATAGCTTCGATAAAATTTTTTAATTCGAATTGCTTAGTTATTCTGTCTTTTTCTGGTTTCGTTTCTTCTGTAAAGATAGCCTTATCCTGTGTAAATCCTGTTCTTAAATTAATTGGGCCATAAGTTTTAGAAACATCAATATCATTAATATCTTTAATTTTTGAACGGTCAATTTTTTCTTTTTCATTAAGAAAGATTAGGCCATTCTTCCAAAAATCTGTATTTTTAATATTTTCTTTAACTTTCAAGTGAACAGTTTTAGGTTCTTGGGGAGGCATTATCCCTGTGTTCTTAAGAGCTACCGTTAACTCTGTTATATATTTTGGAATATTAGGACTGTGATAATATAATTCTTCAACGATTTTCATATCATTATCTAATTTTTGATCAAATTTTCTTTTGAAGGCATCATCCTCTTCATTTAATTTGAATGGGAAATATCTCGCTCCTCTGCCTATTAATTGAGCTTCAGCTATTGTTGTTTTTCCCGGCTTATATCCATCTCTAGTCCAATTACCATCTCGTGTTTCGTAAAGACGAACAATATCAAATAAGTTTAGAACGTCCCATCCTTCATTTAGCATATTAACCGCAAAAATAGCTCGTATCTCATTGTTTTTTTCTTCTAAAGAGTTTAACTTTAACTGCTTTTCTTCATCAATATTGTTAGAATCCAAGAGCATACATTTTTCTTCAGAGAAGTCTTCCTTTAATTCTGTAATCAAGTTATCAAATGATATTTTTTGTTTTTCAAAATAGTCAAAAGCTTTTTCTAAAACACTTCCATCTTCCAGTGATTTTATTTTTTGAAATTCTTTTGCTGTTAAACTACTCATTTTTTCATGAAACTCTTCTTTGTTTTTTAAAGATTCTTTAATTGTTTTGGATTTAAAAAGAATTACTGGTTTTAAATGAATCCTGTTTTTTTCTGCGATTTTTCTTCTATATTGGCTTAAAATAATTGACTGTAACATTCTTTCAACATTATCCAAATCTGCCTGCAATACCTTTACCTCTTTAGAATATCTATCTTGCCTAAACTCTTTCAAGCTATATTCATAGATTATCTTATCTCGATATTTCTTATAAATCGCTAGGTTATCTAAATCAACTGTTGCAGTGTATTCCAGCATTATATTTTCTTTATTAGAATTAAAAATGCTATTTACAGTATATTCCCATGTTGTTTTAGCAATTAATTCTTCTATACCTAATTTATTTCTAGTCCACGCATTTATGTGGTGTGCTTCATCGGAAATAATAGCAATTTTTTTATCCTTGAAGTCTTCATAAGTTATCGCGTTCTCTCTTGGAGTATTCATATTGGAATGAAGCCCCTGAATTGTTGTAAAAATTATGTTTATATCGTCATTATTAGATGATTCAAAATTATCAACTTCTCTTATCTTTATTTCATTAGCTTCAAATTTGATTTTCTCATTGAATAGATATTTTAAAGAAGTGGGATTTAGAAAATTTTCCCTTGTCTTCTCTATAATATTGTTGCTGTTCACAAAAAATAAAATATTTCTATATCCCTTATTGTATAGATAAAGGATATTTACCGCCATTAAAAGTGTTTTTCCTGAACCCGTTGCCATATGAAAAAGCAATTGAGAAGGTTTTATCCGTTGATTATCTTCTGAAATATAATAAATAAATCTTGCAATAGCTTCTTTTTGATATTCTCTTAATTTGAAAGCAGGATTAAGATTATTTATAATATAATCCGGGATTTCTTTTGAAATAAGCCCTCTACTCGATAAAGTATCATAATCCTGCCTTAATATATTCATATTAACAATCATCTCCCATTAGGTTCTTTACTCAAATCAACAAATTTTTTATACAAAATATAAATTTTATACCAAGTTTCAATGTCTATTTTTTCTTCAATCCCTTCAGGAAAACCCAAACGATATACTTCTTCGGGTATACTTTTTATCTCATTCGGTAATTCGAAATTGAATTTTTTTGCAAGCAAAATATATATTTGCCCCAATAATCTTTGCCTTCCATTAAATTTAGGAGGAGGATAATTGATATCATCTATGATTAGTCTGTGCCAAACTACATATAAAAAAGTTTTTATCTTACCATTAAAATCTCTTACATTAATATCATTAAATACTCGTGCTTCATCTTTTTGTTTTTCTATTTCGCCAATTTCCCATAGAAAATTCAAAAATTTAATAGCTTCTTTTTCTGATATTATTTCTGTACAGAAAAGCCAAAAAGTAGCTTTATCTTTTATTTGTTTTTTATTTACATAAATTAAATAGTCTCCTTTTTCTTTACCTCCTTTCCTAAAACTAATTTCAAAACCATTAAACTTTCGGTTAATATTAGGATAGTCCTCCATTTCAGTTACCTCTGTTCTCGACGGAATAAAAACTAACATTTAGTTTCTTAGTTATATTATCTATATTATAAAGTACATCCTCTATTTCGCTGTAATTTACATATATTTCATTTTTGTCAAGTATTTCAATTAAAAATCTTTTTTGATTTTCAAACGACAAATCCTTAAACTCCTCTATGTTCTTATCAATATCTTTTGGCTCAATCTTGTAGCTTAAAAATGCGTGTTCTTTCATTTCTTTCCAGATTTTCATAAGTTCTTCATCATTTTTTGCAAATTGGATTTTATCTATAAATTTCTCATTAAGTCCCATTAATTCTAAACAAATAAAATCTCCGCCACCTCCCCAATTAACTAATTTACTAACGCCCCCTTGTTCTCCATAAAGTACTTTTTTCATTCTTTCTACTGTTAAAGATTTAACATACTCCATTTGTTCAACACCGACATATTGCCTTTCCATTTTATGGGCTACAGCACATGTTGTTCCTGAACCTAAATAAAAGTCTAGAACAATTTCCCTTTTACTGGTTACCATTTCAATAAGTGTCTTCATTAAAATTTCAGGTTTAGGTGATTCAAAACCTTCCCTCTCAAATCCTAAATTTGCTAATTCATTTTTAGCTGATTTTAATGAGCCATGATTAACTAATAGATTTGGAAATAATTTTGCACTTCCTCTTAAATAATCAATTTCATATTTTTTAATAAAGACTTCTCCTTGTTTGAATACAATTTTACCGTCTTGCATTAATATTTCCATCTTATTTTTCCCAACAGTCCATCTTTTTCCTTGCGGAGGAAGTATTTCTTTGTTAGTGCTTGTATTGATTATTTCATATTTCATAGTATCCCTTTGATATGTTCCTTCATCAGTTTTTATTGGTTTTTCTAAATTGTATGGGCCTCCTTCATCTTCATATTTATATCTTCTCTTATAAAATAGAAGATTAAGATCAACTTTATCGATATTTTTAGCATACATTAAGATCGATTCCGTAATTGTTCCAATATTTTTCTCTGTGTTACTGGGATTTCCTTTTTTCTTCCAAATAATAGTTGTAAGATAATTTTTTCTTCCAAATATTTCATCCATTAAAACTAATAAATATCCTAGTTCTGGAGATTCATTCAGAGTAGTTGGAGACTGAGCCATTTGCACAAAAATCACCCCATTCTCTCTCAACAATTCTTTCACAACCTCCAACCTATTCTTTATAAAAGTTAGCCAAGTTGAATGATTAAAACTATCATTATACTTAAACTCGTCACTTCCGGTATTATACGGCGGATCGATATAAATCAGCTTAACTTTTCCTGTAAATCTTTTCTTTAAAGAATGCAAAACTAAAAGATTATTTCCCTTTATGATTAGGTTGTCTGTTGATTTTATTTCCTTAACTTTATGTTCTCCGTTTGCATCAATTTTTTTAAAATTAGTAAATACTTTTGGCTCTAATAATCTATCAATTTCATCAGGAGCAAGTATTTCATTATGAAAAATCTCTTTTCTCTTTTCATCGGATTTTTCCTGCCCACCTTCTAAAATACAATCTTTATATGGCCACGCTAATACTACTTCATTCCATGGAATTGACTTAAAATATCTACCATATTGATCTATTAGACCAATAATATTTTGTTTGAAGGCAGTATAAGAATCAGGCAGAAATTCCTTATTATCCACAAATTTCATGAATTTCTCTTTATCAAAAACCAATATTTTATCAACTTCTGTAAAGAAATGCTCCTTTACTCTCTCATTGCTTAACAATAGCTTAACCAAATCCTTATCAAGTTTCAATGCTAATTCCACAATTCTGTTTTTAAGTAGTTTACCTTCGGAAACTAACCTTTCGTCTTTTTCCAATAGTAATTTTAACTCTTCTAAAAGTGTCATTTTATGTTTACCTTCTTTCGTAGTTTTTTAGCCATAACTATTTATCCCTTTTAAATTTTTTAATTTTCTCTTTCATAAGTAATTTAAATAGTATATATAAGAAAATATCTTTTTCCTCGAAGTATCTTTTATATTTATCGTAAATTTTAGAATCAAACAAATTCTAAATAAAGAGTCCGAATATGACAGGAACGGTTTTTGTCACAGTTTCAAGAATGTATAGTTACCTTATTAAATCGTCACTACAGAGTAAAAAAATTAATCTTTTTTAATTTCGTTACATCTTAATGTTAATACGATAAAATGTTAGTGAAATCCTTCTTTTTTGGGAAAAATGTTTATATTATTTAACACTAATTATTACCCCTTGTTCTTTCCATTCCTCCCATTCGAGGTTAGTAATTTCGGTTAGTTGGGTGAGTTCTTTGGATTTTTTGAATCCTCCGCTTAGTGAATCTCTTAAGGTAATTATTTTTATGGCAAGCGATTCACTTATTTTTAATATTTTAATAAATTTATCCTGGGATGCGGTGTTGATATTTATCTTTTGAATTTCTGGTTTTGGGGAAGTTAAAAAAGTCGATAGAAAATCTATTTTGGCTATTTTATATAATTGTCGGGTTCTTTCCAGACTGTATTTATTGGTCCATAGGTTTATAAATTGATTCTGGAATATTTTAATTATTTCCGGGTCGTCTATTACCATTAGATTTTCGTCATTTCGGTTGTTAGCTGAAAAAGTCCAGTTGTAGGAGCCGGTGAGTAAGGGTAGGGCTTTTATAAGGGGGAGGGCTATTTCTTTATCAGTAAAAACATACATCGCTATATTGATAAAAGCCTGGGCCTGGTTGATATTTTTGATGATTTCTTTTTGAGGATTATCGTAAAGGGAGAAGTAGACTTCGGTTTTAGCAAGGGTGGAAATAGATATAGATATACAAAGAACGATTGCGAGAAAGGCAAGAATACTATATTTAGTATTCCTTTTCAAATAGTGCATTTTTAATGTACTCTTTTCGATTTATTTTAATAATTCGTGAATAATGTGCCGGTATTAAAAAAAATCAGAAATACAAAAATACATTAGTTGCGAAAGAACGAAAGAATATTTCATCCTCCATTATTATAGGTAATATAAGATTGAAATACAACACCCTTATATTTATATACATTCGACATAAGTTTTAAAAGTCCTGCTTTTTTGGGAAAAAATAATGAAAAATAAGAAGTAATAATATTTTTTTGCAATGTAAACTTATTGTGTGTATAATCAAAAAGTATGTTTTACTTACAGCTTTTACATTTACCCAATTACCCGATCATTTAACTCATCATCATCTAAAATCAGGGAGGTGATTCTATTGTCGAATTCTCGCTCTTCATCTTAGATATGCAATAAAGATCATTCTACTATCTATTTTAGTTTTAGTTAAAAAAAGATATGAAGAAAGGAATGTATTAATGTATAAAGCAATGAAGATTAAAAAATTGAAGAAATATGGTATCCCTTCTTATGTTATGGATATCTGGGAAGAACAATATTCTCCTTATTTGCTGCCTCTACAGGAAGAGGCGGTAAGAAATTACGGGGTGTTGGATTGTAGGGAAAATAACAATATATTAGTTATTGCTCCTCCTTCCTCGGGGAAGAGCTTCCTCGGAGAGATGGCCACTGCAGCACATCTAGCTCATCAGAAAAAGTGTATCTATTTAGCCCCTTTCAGGTTTTACGCTGAAGAAAAATATAGCCATTTTAAAAACCTGTATAGTGCTTGCGGATTGAGAACCATAATCTCTACCCGTAATCGCCAGGAAGATGA
>Ga0209991_10000999_pt1 | contig 12727 bp, 14 predicted proteins | sample ChitaG_FD_183167 | JGI IMG/M metagenome (GOLD analysis project Ga0209991, IMG submission 183167) | Deep subsurface microbial communities from South Pacific Ocean to uncover new lineages of life (NeLLi) - Chile_00310 metaG (SPAdes)... | ecosystem: Environmental > Aquatic > Marine > Oceanic >...
CTCAAGACATCCTTGATTATAGTGTTCTCGCTGCAGTAGCCACTGTGGAGCTTTGATATCGATTCAGCTGGAGTAAGGAAAGAATGTGTGCTTGTGATGACAGCTGCTCCTAGTTCTTTCAGTTTCCGTCCGTTCTCTTCCTTGAATTCTGCCATCCCTGCGTATTCAGTTACAACTACAACCTTCATTTCAGTACCTTTGAACGCTTCAGCAGCCTTTACACCTGTTGCCCCACTTGCAGTTGCTACCACAACATATTTCACATCTAGGTTTAAGGCCGCCTTTTTGGCTGCTTCTATGGTTTGCTCCGTGTTCTGTTCTCCATAGTCTTCAAAGTAATAGACTTCTCTCTTAGCCATACCTTTTTCACCAAGTTAATCATTCGAGAATAGATGCTATTTTGGAATTGGAAATTAAGTCTTTTGCGCGTACTCTTGAAAAACGGGGGTTTGCGGGAATATCTCCACCGTGTGAGAGGGTACAAATCTCTATCAGCATTCATGTAACTACTTCCTTTTGCACATGCAGGCATGCCTACGAGTCACCCTTAAGAAACAACAGGCTCGACCCCAAAGATCAGGAATTTCTGATGGGTCACATCCTACCGGGAACACAAGACCCATACTACGACTCCACAAAAGCCGAGCAGCTAAGAAAGAAATACATGAAGATCGAGTTCTTCCCACAGCAAGTAGCCTCCGCTGAAGAACTGAGGAAGAAGCAGGTTTTGGACACAGTGAAGCTGCTAGGGTTCTCAGAGGACAAGATCAAGAGAGTGGAGGAAGCACTGGCCAAGTACGAAACTGTTGACCACGCTATGGAGGAGATCAAGAAGCTAAGCCTGGAATCCTACAAGCTGAAGCGGAATCCCGGCGGTGACCCACAAAAGATGGTTTCTGAAGAGCAATTGGAGAATTACCTGGCGCAAGGGTGGAATGTGCAGACCGTTTTGCCATCAGGGAGAATAGTCATAAAGAAAAATGCATAGCGTACTTAGATACGAAAAAACGCACGCATGCAAGAGGGTATTAAGAGTAATGTCATAGCCATTGCTTTTGCGATCATGGGTTTTCATGACCATAAGCTGATGCTATCTCTCTTTTTGGTTTCTCTGGTTTCAGTTTTACAAAGTCTGCTCCAATGAGGTAGAACCTCAGAGGTCTCATGAACTTGTCAGAGCTTTTCTTCCTATGAATACCGATGCCAAGGTCATCTCTGGTTTCTTTGGCATGTGGTTTTGTTCCAAGAAGCTGTGCAAGCTTCAATCCTGCACGTTTCACGGTTCTTGTAGCGCCTTTTTCCATTTTATACCATTCTGAACCAAATTTTCTTGTAACTATCATTGTAACAATTTCTTGGGCAGTCAAGTCAGCTTTGTCTGTGTCGTCCAGCATCCTTTTTGCTAATTCGGCAAACTTCTTACCATCCAGCGATAGCAGACTTAAGATAGGATAGCTAAATTTACTTTCACTCATGTGCTTGATTCCTCCCTAGTTTTCTTTTTTCTATTTCTATACGTCAAATACCCAAAAAAAAGAGGGGAAAGTGTGGAGAGTGCCACCGTTAGCAATGCCTGAAACGTCAGCCGCGATACTTGGTCTCCGAATGTCTGAAAGGCTTCTATAAACAAGTTTACCCAGAAACTGCATATGTTTTTGCCAAAGTCAAATAGGCTTTTGAGGCTAATGCTTGGCGCATCTGCGCTACCCATAGCCACTGGAGCTATCAACAAAAACCCTAGGAGCAATAGCATGCATACATACGTGGATTTCATTACACATCACTCCAGTAATCTTCAACACTTTGAAACGAGGTGGGTATGTCTACAACAGGAGCTATTGTTTGTTGTCGGCGTTCTCTATCAAGAACTTCGGTAAGTGTCTCATTTGGCCTAACCAGTGAGAAGAGTTGCGTCCAGTGCAAATCACGTTTTTTAGCAATGGTCTCGGCGAATTCAATGGCATCTTTTTTGTAAGGCATATAGATTTTCGGAGGCACTAGACTCTGGAATGATTTGACAACCCTGGATGGTGTGGAGACTTCAAAGATTCTTTCGATGGCGAGGACCCTTCCTTGTATCTGGTGGACATAGCACACCCATAAATAATCTGCATTACTGTAGAGCATGCAGATAGGTGTCCATTGCGTCATCTCTCTCATTCCAGTTGTCTTCCAAGCATCTAAGACTAAATCTGTGTCAGAAGCATGTAGTCCACCACCTGCGATAACGACATGGTCAGGACAAGAGGTGTAATACTTTCTCTCAGTTTCGATGTCCATTGAAGTGATGGCATATTTCCAAGGGTTTTCATACAATTCTTGGAAAATACGACATAGCAACTTAAACATCTCCAGACGGTCAACATGTTTATCCTCACAGAGACTGAGGCGTTTTCCAATTCTGTAGATTTTTCCACGTTCAAGCATTGGTATATTCCATCTACCACCACAAAGTCCCAAGCACTTTGTTCGTGAGTTGCGTGCTATGTTGGCTAGAGTGTCCGAAAACTCTTCTTCGACATTTGGGTTGAGGTTTCTGCTTGCCAAAAGTGCGTTTGATACCTTAGTAACCAGTTTATCAATTTCCTCTCGACTTAGTTTTGCTGGGTTTACATCTTTTGGGTTCGTCATGAAATCGGTATGCACAAACGTGTCTTCACTGATTATCAAAGCTGTTACGGAGCTGAGGTCAGTTAAGAGGTCTAGAGTCAAGAAAAGCTTTTGGTTGTTAGAAGCATAGTCGGTTGACTTCACTGGTTCAAGGTAGGTAATACGCATTGCTCTTTTGATGTCAACCAGGCGCTTTGCCATCTCTGCTCTATACATTAGGTTTGTGCCATATGATGTCCCACCGCTATAGCTAACAAATTCTACCATTGAATCTACTTCTTGCTCATAGGTCGAGAAGAACCATTGACCCCAACTCCTGAAATCATCCAGTATATCACGTTTTTTGAGGACTTCAAGTAATTCTTGGGGCTGCTTTGACATGCCCTTTTTGGCTAATTTCAAGACAGTTGCAACATGGGGGTCTCTGACAACATAGCCTCCTTTATGATTTCCAAAGAGTTGCTTTCGCAATTCTCGGACATCATATACCCTTTTCTTGCTTTGTACAATCTCCTCCCACATGTTGTTATAATCAACAGTCTCAGACACGCCAGTAGTGTAGCAGATTTCTGGTCCACAACCAACAACTCTGAAGCTTCGTATCTGTGCTCTTTGAATGTTTGAAGCATAACTTCCAGTTGCAAGAGAAAGACACCCAAGTGAAGGTCTTTCAACAAACCCTTGGTCTCGTCTTGGTTGTGCTTCAGTAGCCTTTAGTTTAATGGCCTTTGGCTTCTTGAAGCCGTGTATTTTGTCATCTGCTCTTGCCATCTGTACCCTCTCCAGCTTAATCGTTCCCGGTTCTACTGTTTCTTCGTTTTACGAAAGCATACCCAACAAGCACCACAGCAGAAACAACAGCCAAGAACCAATAGTTTTGAATGCCTTTTGAAAGTGATACCCAGAAACCAGCATCGGCTTTCTTTGCATCCCTTAGTTCTTTAAGTGAATTTGATGACACATTAAGTGATGATTGGTAGTCTTCTTCAGCATAGTAAGCACGACTTTCCCATAACAATCCATTGAAGTAACCAAGGTCGATGTCATCGGTTTTCACTGATGCGATTTCTAACTCTAACTTCTTCAAGCTCGCGTTGGCTTCAAGTTGAAGCCCGTCGTCAATTGAGTCTGGGGCTTTCAAGGATACCGAAATCGTCAACAGTGGTGTTGATGCATCCTGGGTTCCATATGCGAGCTGACTAACAGTCAAGATTCTGCCTGGTTTTAGTTTTGCCGCATTTACATTGAATTCTCCATTTATGGTTATGATGAGCTTTTCATCTTCTCCATAGTGCACCCATTGGTTGTCTTTTTGACGCCCTATATTTCCACTTGCAGAGACAGCGCTTAGCACAGGTGATTCAAGACCACAAAAGCAAAGCCAATGTAGTTTCTCTTTCGGTGTGTTAACGATTACGTTTAAGGTCATTTCAATCTGGTCAAAGTCAGCATAGTTTTCTAATTGGATAATTAGTGAAGATGCAGGTTCAGGGTAGACTCCTACTAGAGACTCTTGAACAAACAGCGATACTTGTGTAACGTTTGGTTGTGTGGTAAGAGCAAATGAAATTGGTAGAATTGACAACATAAATAGCATTGCTACAAGTGTGGCTTTGTTCTTTCCCAGTCGAAACATTTTCTTTCTCAAACTCCTTTTGCACATGCAAAACTACAGCAATCGCTAGTGCTACTGAAAATGCTTTTTTACTTTTATGCATTTCACATCACCTTTAATTTCTCACAAGCCCTGTTGGGGCTGCCGCCCTCTCCTATGTTCGGTTGAGGTTTCTGTCCCCTAGGGAAAGAACTCCTAGTAGGTACAGCCTCTGATGAGAAGAAATAAACACGGGACTGAGACACATAGACTTTGACAAGAATCGCTACTTTTGGAACTGGAGACTTCAAACGAGAATCACACATCAAAGAGATGGTAACAGATGCTATCGACAATTGTTCAACAAGTTGGGATTTAATCAACGCCCCGATAACTTCAAACAGTCTCCCAATTCTTCCTGACCCCACAGCTGATAATTTGGCAAATCCGCACAGTTGAATCATGTGTAGCGTCTTCGCGACATAATAAGAAAGTTTACGACCGCCAACCCTAACAACATCACCAACGCGCGCCTGAGACTTCTTTCTTTCACTATTCTGTGTCACCATACATCGCCTCCCATAGAAACGACGTGAACTCTTTTCATTTTGCCGCCAGAACGCCCACAGCTATCGTACATGCATAGCTCCCTAGCGAATCTTCTCAGCTCATGGTCTGCTACTTCTCCAAGCGGAATTGAAGAGAGAGGCAGATCTGAGCATCGCTTGGCAACGGGGATTAGATACCGTTTCGTCGCCCCTATGACACGCTTTCTATTTTTTCTGTTCATGTTAATCCCTTTTTGCAAGGGTGCCATCCCATTCTTAATCTGGGTTCAAGCGCAAGCACACACAGCGCTTCCATGATTGTATTAGCATTTGAAATATTTAAGGCTTTAGGATGACGCAAAATTGCAAATATATGCTGAAAAAGTTATTAATATATGCGCTAAAGTAGCTATTATGTTGCAAAAAATGCAACATAAACGCTAGAATTCCTGCTAATTGGATTCACGCGAAATGGAAACAGTGGAAAATCTTATTATGCTGGCTGCCTATCATAGCATACAATCTACCATATTTAATAAGAAAATTGCCATTTGTGGTAAAAATGCCGTTAGAGGAAACATCGCTCAAACAAGCTATTCGTAATCTCGTTAAGGGAGCACTTGTGTGCGATGAAACAGATGCAGAAATTATCTGGCATATATACAAAAACCCTGGATGCACCCCGACCGGACTGACGGAGACAATACATTATGCCGCTAGGACGATTCAAGAGCGTTTAAAGGAGATAGAGAAAAAGGGATTAGTTCACAGATGTATTCCATACCTGCATTCGCGCGGAGCTCCTGTTCCGTTGTACCTAACCGTCAGTGGATCTCAATTGCTTATTTACGGCTCCTTTCTTCCCACAGAAAGAAAGGTTGCACTCGGATGCTTTATCAAAAATGAATCAACAAATAAACGTCTGTTCTGGCTCAGAAAAACGCCCCCCCTTGAAAACACTTGGGGAATATTCTTCAAATTGATTGGTGAAGAAGAATACAAGGACATGAAGTATGATCCATCAATTGCAAAGCAAAAATTAGAGCAGTTTCTGGATATTGAGATAAAGGGCGACATCTCAAAGATTTATGATCAGCCAGCTGCAGCAATGAAAAAAGATGGCATTCCAGTGGCAAATCTTGTTGTCTATGATGTTAAATCAACACAAGTTAAAGCACTAGAGACTGAATTGAAGATTGACTTTGTAGATTATGTTAAGGCCCATTATTTCACAAGAAAAGAATATATTGAGGGTAGTCATGAACTTCTAGTAATGCCCAATAGAGGCATAGATAGACGGATAGATGATTTAGTAGAAGTTCTTATGGACGGAGAAAAATTAGAAGGCAAGGACAAGGTAGATGATTACTTAAAATATAGGGCTATTAAATGGTGACTCAGACTTTCAAGAACTTCGCGAACCATTTCTTCACAAGTTCAAGTACTTTCTCTTCAGCACCCTTGTAACTATGGTCAACTCCCTCAAAAATGTGGATCTCCTTTGGATCTTTTGCCTTGTTGATAATTATTGTAGAATTCTCTAGTTTCACCTTTATGTCGGGGGTTGTGGCAATCACAAGAACATTGTTCATCTTCTCCAGATTTCTCAAGATTCCCTTTTCAATCATAGGGAGCTCACTGTAGAATTTTCTATTCAAAATGAATGGGCCCTTATACTTTCCTGTACCCGGAAGAGTCTTGCCTGCCCTTTCCAATTCCATTTTTCTCTCTTTTATCTCACCAAAATGCCCAAACCCGTCAACAAGCAGGATACCCGGTGACAAGAAGACTCTTGCCTTAACATGGGGGTTCAAACCACACAAAGCAATTACAGTTCCCCCTATGCTCCTTCCCCATAGCCCGATTTTCTTCTGTGTGTAAGGAAGTTTCAGGAAATATTCTATTGCATCATTTGCATTTCTTGTTAGCAGAGAAATCGTCTTATCAGACATCTCTCCAGGACTCTCACCACTGCCAAAGAAATCAAATCGAAGTGTGACGTAACCCTCATCTACCAGCATTTCTGCGGTTTCATTTATCAAAGGGCAGTCTTCTTTCGCGTTTGTTAAACCATGGTATAAAACAACACCAGGCGCTGGAGTTTTGTTAGGAATATCCACTAGCCCAACTAGATCGTAATCTCCACTTCTAAACCTGACTTTTTCTTTATGCATCGGCTATTTTCCTCACAGTACCTTCTACGGAATTTACTTCAACTAAATCTCCATCCTTAAAGACTTTTGTAGCAATCTCAGTCCCAATAATGCAAGGTATTTTAAGCTCTCTTGAAACTATCGCAGCATGTGATGTAATTCCTCCCTCATCCGTAACTATCGCAGCAACTTTTGGCAAAGCCATATTCATATCTGGGGTTGTCATATGAGTTACTAGAATGTCTCCTTCATCGATCTTATCAGTATCCTTAACATCCCAAACTATTTTGACTCTCCCTTTTGCCTTTCCGAGAAAAACTCCATCTCCTCTAACTTCTGATACTTTCTCATAGCAATCTTCAAATTCTTCGACAAGAGTTCTACGTATTTCCTCTTTTTCGGAGATTATCCTTAGGACTCCAGGAACACTGAGTAGAAGGAAATGCTTCTTCCTTTCAGGAATTTCATCATATTTAGGCAGGACATGCTTCGTTAAGAACAACTCTAATTCGGCAATCGTTAAATAGGCCAGTTCCTTTCTAGAAATTCTCAATCTGTTTGCTATCTCTACAATGAATGGTAAAAGGGCAAAGAATGCTTTGCGCAACATGTCTGCTCGATAGGTCCGAAGGAAAATATAGCCTTGAAGTGTGCTTATTAGGTTCAGCAATTTCTCATCTGGTTCAAGATAGTCTAAGGCATTTCTGAAATTCAGTTTGTTTGTAGCCATTTCCTCCTTCTTTTTCTCAAGGAGTGACTTAGGGTTACTCATTTCCATTGATCTCTTAAGGAAAAATTCAGAGGCTAAGGAATCTCCATCAAAAGAATACATGGACATCCAAGAGTATTTGGATGAATGTTCTCTGATTAGACGATTCACTTCAGACGTTAATGCACCGTTATTCTCCTCAATTTTTATTGCGATGTTAAGTAACTCTAACTCTTCAATCATTCCTTCAGTGGATTCAGTCAGAGTAGTTATGTGCTCAAAGCACTTCTCAAGAGACTTCAGGTCTCCCTTTTTCTCGAGAACCCCTTGAATTTTTCTTTTTACTTCTTCAGTTATGAACTTATCCAAAGGAGGAGGTATCGCTAGATAAACGACGAAATCTTTGAATTTTTCATTGTAAAGCTTATACAAGTCCCAGAGTTCCACTTCTGTCTTTGATGTCAAGTCTTCTCTCCCGATTTTTTGGCATGTCTTCAGAAGTTCTTCGCAGGTGGCTATGCAATTCTTTCTTTGAGATTCCGCGAAATTGGACTCCTTGCCAATCATGGCCATTATTCTGTTTCCCAACTCCAAGAATTCATTTTCATCTACATACCACTCTACTCCTCTCGCTGCGGAAACGAACAGGTGCTTGTTTAAGCCAGCGCCCAAAACGGTGGGTACGTTCTCAGCATAAGCCGCGATGAATGAAACCAGCCACAAAGGTGTAAAGGTGGGCCTTGTCAAATATTTCATCCACTTAATCCCGGTTGTTTCTCTCACGATTGTTACCTCTTAGACTGTGATTGCTCTTGACTGGAGAATCCATATTTCGTCTTTGCTGATACACCACTCTATATCTTGAGGTGACAAAAATAGTTTTTCAATGCTTATGCAGACCTTGCAGATGTTTCTGATTAAATCGTCATTCGCGCAAAAAATGTGCTGTTTGTTTGTAGGAGTGGCTACCTCTATGGTGCCGTTTTTTCCCCCTTTTATCATGATTTTTTTCCTTCCTAATCTACGATCAATAATTTGGAGGTCATCTTTTCGAACGATAAATCTGTCAGGAGTGACTTTTCCACCTACTACTGTTTCACCTAATCCCCAAGAGCATTCAACTACGAGCATATTCTCTTTTCTAGTGTCAGGATGTACCGTGAATGTTGTGCCAGAAACGGCTGCTGGTATCATCCTCTGAACGATAACAGCCATCCCTTCTAAATAGGGTACCCCCTTCCTTAATCGATAAACTAATGCTCTTTCGTTGAACAAAGATGCCAAACAGTTCTTCACAGTTTCTAGAACCAAATTGAGCTCTGCCTTCATATTAAGGAATGTGTCATGTAATCCGGCGAAAGACAGATTTGCGCTGTCCTCGCTAAGAGCGGAAGATCTTACTGCAACATTCTCTGCATTCATCGTACCTAGCTGGTTTCCTATTTCACACGATATTTCTTCGGGAAAGACCCCCGCCAGGACAATGTCTTTCATTTCTTTGCTCTTCACTGTGAAATTCTCTATGCCGATTTCAGAGGCTAAATCTGAAATCATCCCAAGTGAGTTATTATGTTCCAAGAATTCAAAAAACGCTTGAGAAGTGACAACGAATCCTTCTGGAATGTTGAAACTGTTGTCAAGAAGAATTGCTAACGAATAGCCCTTACCACCAAGTTCCCTAATCGTTAGGTCTTTAATCCCATCCAAAGGTACTGCGAACACTTTATCCACTTCATTTAAACCCAGTTACTGTTGACTTCACTAGTCTATAAGTCTCTTGTTTGCATGTATGCATATTGGCACATTATGGTTGCGTACGCATTGAGGGAATTGTACTCTAGATGTCGAATGCTAGAGTTTAATTTGTCTACTGTTTCATCATCTAAGGAGTTTGCTAGTTGGATGATTTTTCCAGCCCTGATTCCAGTGATCGACAAGGATCTGTCGTCTGTTGACGGTTTGAAGAGCCGATAGGTTCCTTCCGGCTTATTGTAAAAGAGAAACTTTGGCATACCAGGATAATGATGGCTCGAGGTATGATTCACACTGCATCCGATTATATCAGCTCTAAATGAAGTCTCCTTCACGTCAACCTCTGGATGCCGGTTTCGAATGAATCGCATAATCTGTTTGGGAGTGGCTTCTCCAAGATTCTCCACTGCTTCTCGGATCAGATCTGCATGAGTCTTACGACCCACGTCCTTTCTCACTTTATAGCGACCAGTTGGTCCTGTCTGTTCTTCCATTCCGATTTCCGAAGGATTAAACTCCGTGTATTTTCTCGGACATATAGCCTCAAAAATACAGCCTTCATGCACTGGATAAGAAGGATAGCAATGTCCACCCTTTGAAGACTGTCTTCCAGTGCTCCAAAGCGGTTCATCGAGGAACCAGGGATCACTGGGGAACAACGCTTTAGCAAAGGCCTGAATTTTTCGATCTGCTGGACTTCCCTTTCCACGGTATTTGTCAACATGAGGATCAAGTATGCCAAGTCTGCAGGATACTCTGTAAACTAGTCTGTCAATCGGAGAAAGTTCGAAAAGGAATTACAACCCATAGATTTGTGACAAAAACTCTTGAATACTACTCTCGTTGCCCCAATTGTGGAGGGAAAACGGGTCTTCGCAATGGTGAACTTGTATGTCTCAGATGCAGTGCTCGTATAACTGAAGTGAAGTTTCCGGAATATACAGTGTGACTTTTCCAAACATGGCAGATGAGGAGGCAAGCGGGGATGCATGGATGTAATAAGAAAAAGCTAATCTTTAAAAGACTACATGTAACATGCAGGAGTGGGACATAACATGACTGATGAACTGAAAAGACCAGCGTTGATTGTTGTTGACATGCAAAATGGGTTCATAGATGAAAATGGTTCGATGTGCAAAGCTGGATTCGATGTTTCTCCCCTGAAAGGCATTGTGAAAAATGTTGTGAGACTAGTGAAAACGGCCAGAAGCCATGAGATACCAGTTATATACACCAAGCAGACCTTCAGGAAAGATTATGTAGACGGTGGAAAGGTGATAGAGAGATGGCCTTCATTAAAAGAAACAGGTGGATTAATTGAAGGCTCATGGGACGCTCAAATCATAAATGAACTCAGCCCGTTAGATGGAGACTATATAATCATTAAACGCAGATTCAGCGCTTTCTACAATACTGATCTTGAGATTTTGCTGCGCAATCTTGGAACACAAACTCTGATAGTCATTGGAGTTACAACACGGGTGTGCGTAGAGTCTACCGTTAGAGACGCTCAGTTCAGAGATTTTAGTGTGGTTGTCGTATCAGATTGCACATCGGCATATGACAAGAATCTTCACGAAGCTTCCTTAAGAAACATCGAGTTCGCATTCGGAAACGTCGTTTCCATGAATGAAGCATTATCATCAATGAAGAACCTTAAATGGTGATATCCTAGATGGCTGACTCGTTCAAAATATGCATGCGTACAAGGTGCAAAGAAAAAAGACGGTGCGTGTTTGTCAGGTACTTCAGGGTCTAGAGGTTGCTGTCAACCCTCTGAAAGCATTTCGGCAATGTTTCTGCTAGGTTATAGGTGGTCGTGGAAAAATCGAACGATCTATTTCGTTCTGCAACTATCGGCATTACGCCCCGCAATAGTGAAGCCTCACGTATGTGCATGCATATACCAGGATTATTTGTATGTGAACTCACATGAATAAGAATGTGATGACAGCACACTCTGTAGAACCTCGGCAACAATCACTTCAAAGGAGAAAAGAAAAGCCCCTCCAAAAAGACGACTATAGCAATGATGCATGCATTGAGGCGTTCTTCAGAGAGGTGAAAGGTCATTTGAAGAAAATAAAGCTATGCAAATTACCTAGGAGGTGATGGCTCTGGGGAAACGGTCAAAAATGAGTACAAAAGACGCCAGAAGGATCCAGTCTCATGCAGATAAAACCGGAAAGAATCCGGGTTTTAAGGCAAGGGCTCAGAGGGCAGCTGCGAAGAAAAAATAGCACGCATGCATGGGCACCACAAGGTTCTTCCCAATTCAAACTCTCTCTTTTCTTCGACCCGTCTTTCCGCTGCATGCATGCAGGGTTACCCTAGCCTAGTAGGGCTTGAATGGAAAATCCTCCCCAATTTGAGAGTACTCAAGAACTCGGGTGCATGAATACAAATCTCTCCTGCCCCAATCTGAAAGTATGCGCATAGAGTCAGTTTTACATATCTGTTTTCGTTAAGTGTTTTGTGAGTGGAAAGAGTATGGATGGTGATCTTCTCTTCCGTGTCTTGTTTCTAGTTCTCTTCCTTCTAGGAGTCATGATTAGGGGTTACTACACCCGTAGAGTACAAGCCACACGCAAAAGACGTTCGATAAAGGAACGATTTGAGAACACGGTGCAGGCTGAAGGGAAGGCGACGGCCGTTCTCTTGATTGGTCAAGGCATATACTTGATTATCATAGTGCCACTGTACCTACTTTTTTCACCCAGCCTATCTTGGTTTCACCTTCCCATACCAGACTGGTTGCGGTGGCTTGGAGTCGGCTTAGGTGTCTTTTCTCTGCCCTTCCTTGCTTGGATTCATCATGTCCTCGATAAACACTGGAGCATCTCATTAACACTCCAAGAAGACCACGCGCTCGTAACTAGTGGACCATATCGGCGGATTCGACACCCCATGTATACTGTTCATATAGTGTATTTCTTTACTTGGGTGTTGGTTTCTGCTAACCTGCTACTTCTCATCAATTACCTGCTAACAATCATTCTCATTTTTGCAAGAATCCCTAAGGAAGAGCAAATGCTACTAGACGAGTTTGGCGACGAGTACCGAGCGTACATGAAGCGAACAGGACGACTACTGCCACGCTTTCGTCGCAAAACAAACAGAAAGGACTAGAACAGCACGTGCATTGGTCTTATGATTATTAGAACTGTAAACTTTAATGCACGCTCATCTGCGTTCAGGAAGTTTCGAGTAAGTCCCGTTCGAAGTCCTATAAACTGCTAATCTTCCAACAGTTTCCCAATTGTCTCCGTCTCTGCGCCTGAGTTGTACAACTATAACTTCCGCTGTCGGATCGGTCTTCCCAGACCATATAGTCAAGCCTAGATAATCTTGTTCATTAAGA
>Ga0209991_10001000_pt1 | contig 12725 bp, 13 predicted proteins | sample ChitaG_FD_183167 | JGI IMG/M metagenome (GOLD analysis project Ga0209991, IMG submission 183167) | Deep subsurface microbial communities from South Pacific Ocean to uncover new lineages of life (NeLLi) - Chile_00310 metaG (SPAdes)... | ecosystem: Environmental > Aquatic > Marine > Oceanic >...
GAAGAACCCAAAACAAGCAAGAAGGAACCCGAAGCCAGCATTACAGAAGAACCCGAAACAAGCAAGAAGGAACCCGAAGCCAGCATTACAGAAGAACCCAAAACAAGCAAGAAGGAACCCGAAGCCGGTATTACAGAAGAACCCAAAACAAGCAAGAAGGAACCCGAAGCCAGCATTACAGAAGAACCCAAAACAAGCAAGAAGGAACCCGAAGCCGGTATTACAGAAGAACCCGAAACAAGCAAGAAGGAACCCGAAGCCAGCATTACAGAAGAACCCAAAACAAGCAAGAAGGAACCCGAAGCCGGTATTACAGAAGAACCTGAAACATAGATATTAAAAGGAGGGCAATCAGATGCAAGCGTACTGTCTGAAATGTCGCACCAAGAGGGAAATGAAGGATGCTAGAAGCATAACTATGAAGAATGGTAGACCGGCAACTCAAGGGACATGCCCGACGTGTGGGACAAAAATGTTCCGAATCGGAAAAAGCTAGCTGACAGCTTGGCCATTATTTAACAGCAAGGTTGGATACCTCCTTTTCGGAATATTCAGCCTTACTAGGAAGGATTTACCCCAGCTCCTTTGTTTCTACGAGCAGCACTCATCTTGGCCCGATACTCGGGGTCTTGTTGATACCTCTTTCTTTCTAGCTGCGTTTTACTTACAAAGTCAACATACTGCTTAGCAATGGCGCAGTATCCTTTAACCCGACCATCCCTTGCTACAGCTTCAACTTGCTGACCGCAAGCAGGGCAGATAACTTTTATCGTCTCCATCTAACCAATCGATCGGCGCGTCTCTTCGCCCTCTCCAAATCTGCTTAGCTGGGCTTAATACTATTTGCTTTTAGACTCAGCAAGACTCACCTTAACTGCCTGCGGACGACCATCACGTCCCTGACCCTTCTCAAATTCCACTTCCTGCCCTTCGCTAAGGCTATTAAATTCCACTCCTTCAAGATCGTTGCGATGGAAGAAGAGGTCTTCTTCCTCCTCTGTCTTGATAAACCCAAAACCACGTTCCATGAGCCGTCTGATTGTACCCTTTGGCATAGGACACCTCCTTTCAAATCCACTAGCTAGGCTATCTTGGTTTGTATTCTGCGCAATATCGGTACGCAGCCTTTTCCTCATATATCTTGAATTTCTGGCAAAACACGCTCTTCCCCTTAATATCGCTAAGGTTACTATGACAACAATCTATACAACGCCCTTTTCGTCGCTTGGCTTTGTCATTCGTATGATTATCTCTTTCCATAACAGCAATTGTGTGTACAGCCATACTCTTTCCAAAATGGCTTCTGCGATTTCTAACACTATTTTACCACTAGGTACTTATTATTGTAAGGGCACTTATCGTCGATAATCTGACGGAGTGAGACTGGGGAGCTACTGGCTTAGGTATGCTAGGTTAACATATCTCTAGCTTTGCGAGCTGAAGTACCATCAGGTATGGGTGTGCGAAATGTGGTTACTACAATTGAGAGGGAAGTTGCACTGTCACAGGCTAGAGTAACAGAACGTCAAATTGTACTTATTTCGGTATTCCTTTATCTTGTTTTTCGTCGTCCTTTGAGAAATATAACCAGGCCGCCAATAGTTGCTATAATAAACACCCAAAGAGCCACAAACGCGATGAAGAAAGAGACAGGCTCTTCTTTTTCGACTGGAATTAGCTGTTTCTTCTCGAATGAAAGTTCGGGAACTGTTCCGAAAGGCCCACCTGAGTGGACTCGAACTCTCCCTTAGTTAACAATCAGCCACATTGTTACTCGACTGATCGAAACAACCGAGCGCTAATATCTCGGCATACCCTGCCAGCCCTCCAGCATTCTCAAGAACAGTAGTTCATCCTCAGAAAGCGGCAGTAACGAAGGCGGTGCAAGCCCTCCTAATAGCTTCTCGAAAAAGGAAGCAGGTGGGCTATACTCCTCAATCTCAGGGGTAGTGATACCAGCCAGACTGGAGGCAAGCTCTATAGCTGTTTCCAAGCCTCCCAGCTTATCTACTAGACCCAGGTTAAGTGCCTGAACTCCGGTATATAGCTGACCGGTAGCCAGTTGTCTCACTTCTGCAACCGGTAGACCCCGACCTTCGGCTACCGTAGCTACAAACTGCTCGTAAAGGTCATCAGTAATATCCTGCATTATCTGCCGCTGCTCAACAGTGAGAGGCCAAATACCCATATCCTTATGCTTACCAGTCTTTATAGTTTCTAACTCAAGACCTAACTTCTCCAGTAATCCTTCAATGTAGATAAACTGGCTGATAACACCTATGCTACCAGTGAGAGTACTTGGGTTAGCTACAATTCTGTCGGCATATGCTGAGATATAGTAACCGCCAGAGGCAGCTACATCTCCCATAGATATCACCACCGGTTTACCAGTGACTTCCTTGAAATGTCGAACCTCCGAAGCAATCTCCTGGGAAGCCGCAGCAGCACCACCAGGACTATCGATACGCAATACCACTGCCTTTATACCACCATCACTTTCAGCCTTCCCTAGGTATTCCCTCACTTGCTTGGGGCTAATGCCACCGGTGATCAGCAAGCCCTGCTGACTGGAGGAAGCAATAATACCGCTCAAGCGAATCACAGCTACTTTCCCTTTCCCCACCGTACACCCGCTGAAGGAGATTGTTAAGACGAGTACAAGTACTATTGTGAGGACTATTCGCCACTTTGTTGCTTTCATTCTATTCTACCTCCTTACCCCTCTACTGCTAGACTCAAGACTAATACTATCATATTTGCGTTAAAGTTTTATATTGATAGTATCGTGAGCCAAGGTGTCGGCATAGCTATCTGGGACGCAGAACATTGTTTTGTAACCTAACAAAACGCTACTTTGTGCAGTCAGGTTATACTTCCTGATCAGGATCGAACTCAGCGATTTCCTTATCTTTTCGCACTAAGGCCAAGATCCGCTTTCGGTCCGCTTTCTCAAGACCCACTATATTAAATAGCCTCTTTATAAACCTGAAACTGGCTTCGTACTCGGGGCTAACCAACTCCGTTATCCCTAGCTCCTTCAGCGCTTCAGCTTCCTTCAAACGGTGGACCCGTGCCAAGATTACCAGCTTCGGGTTAACGCTCAAGGCGACTTTTGCCGTAGTCACTACGGCTATTGGGTCAGGATAGGTTATCACCAATGCCCTAGCTCTACCCAGGTTAGCCTGAGAAAGTACATGGATGTTTGTCGCATCGCCATATATACGTGGTCTACCACTATCACGCGCTTCAGAAATCCGCTCGGGGTCAATATCAATGACAGTATAAGGTATTCCGGCGTCTTGCAGGCCCTGAGCAACATTTTGTCCAACCCGGCCATAGCCGGCAACCACTACTCTGTTAGGCACTCGAGTAGACGATGGAGCGGACGGTTGCGAAACCCTTCTGGCGGTCAGCGTTCTACGGGCTGAAAGTAAAGCTAATTTGGTTGAGAGTTGACAAGCCAGGCTAATGGAAACCGGTGTCAACAACATGCTGATAATGGCACTGGCCAGGATCAAAGAATAAAACTCGGCTGAGATTATACCTATATTGATTCCTCCTTGGGCCAGGATGAAGCCAAATTCACCAATCTGAAACAGCCCAGCACCGGTGACGAAAGCTACCCTATTACCGAAGCCAAAGAGTCGAACAATGCTAAAAACGATCAGCAATTTCATAAAAATGATAACGGCTACGGTAAGTAAAATCGCCGCCCAGTGGGAAACCACAAAAACGGGGTCTAATAACATACCCAGAGAAACAAAGAAAAGGGTGGCGAAAACATCGCGCAGAGGTGTGATCTCGGCTAAAGCCTGATGTACAAATCTTGTTTCACGGAGCACAAGGCCGATAAGGAAAGCTCCAAATACCATTGACAACCCAAGAATATGGGTTCCGATGGCTGCGCCCAGACAGAGGATGAGGACGGTTAGTAGAAATAATTCCCGGGCTCGAACTCCACCCACTCTCCCCATCAGCCACGGCAGTATCCATCGCCCCAGCACGATTGCTATCCCAACAAATAATACCGCCTTCCCCACTGCTATTGATAGAGCCAGAGGGAAACTCCCGGCGGCACCACTCATAAGAGGTAGGGCCACCATCATTATGACCACACTGATATCCTGCATGATAAGAAATGCAATCATAATCCGTCCTCGAACCGAAGTAAGCTCTCCCCGCTCCATCAGTATTTTCAGACACACGGCGGTGCTGCTAAGTGATATTATCAGGCCAAACAGGATGGCTTGAGATAAGTGCCAGCCGAACAAGAGAACGCCCACCATTAGCCCCGCTGCAATAGTAGCCGCGATTTGCGTGATGCCACCCCACACCCCTACTTTACCTACTTCTCGTAACTGGGCTATCGAAATCTCCAGTCCCAGGGTAAACATCAACAGGGCAACACCGATTGCTGCAACCGTCTCAATCAGTTCCAGGTCGCTGACCAGGCCGAGGGAATGAGGCCCAACGGCAATACCAATGACCAGATACCCCAATATGACCGGTTGCCTCAGTCGGTGAGCTATCATACCACCCACCAGGGCTGCCGCTAACAGAACAGCAATGGTAACAATGGGATCTAATTGATGCATAATTCTTTACCTGAAAATCATGTTAGTTATATTTTAACATAAGGGAGGTATTCTATACTTTAACTGAAGCGAAGGTATTGATTGAGTAGCGGAAGAGGGAGTACAATCAGGTACGTCCACATGGCTCATTAGGCTACCGGCCGCCTGCTCCAGAGGCAATCATGTTGGCAACACAAACTTAGAAAGTGGTATAAACTATGAGGAGCAGGTCAGAATGAATCTAAAAAAGACAGCGTCATTTGTAAAGAAGACATTGTCGTATACAAAGAATACGGTATTACTTGGTGAGAGCGCCACGGAGTACTGGGCATATTATTTTGGTAACAGACGCTTTCCAAGAAATCAGAAATTCTACGTTGTTTACACTAACGTAGACCACACCATTCCCTTTCTGCCGAACTCAGCTCGCGACTATTGGCTCATCAATTTTGAGTTAATTCCGACTGTAGTAAAATTAGGAGATACGTTGGCCGGTCGGTTCTTTAATGATATCAGGCATGCATATGTGGATATTGCCAAAGAAGGACGCTCCTGCTTTAGAGAAGTACCAACAATCATGCCTCATTTTGCCACACATAGTGGATACGCACTGCGTGCGGTCCAAACCTTGCTGAAACCAGTAAACTGCTGTCCATCCCTGCATACAGCGACTCCCCTCTGTTTTTACAACTTGGGCGCAAGATACTTCCCTGAAAAAGAACCGGAGCTCCGCCAATACATTGGGGGCGTTGTCTCAACTGTTATCAAAACCAAGCTCCACGCCTTGATTGATATTGCATTCGGTATATTCCTATCTAAAAAGACAATCAGTCATAAGCTCGGCCTCGAGTTTTATGATTTGGAATCTTTCTTCACTCAGGAACAAAGAAGCAAGGATAAGATTCCATATGAGCACATATACAGGATGTACCACGAGATCAACGAATTAGCAAAGATACAGCAGGGTGAGGAAGGCAAGCTACCAAAGATTATGGAGCGCTATTTTCAAGAAATAGGTTTGCCTCGCGTTAGACGAGAACAAAGTAACTGCCTCTATGATCTCGAACAGAAAGTGCTCGTCTACTCTCCCGAGTTAAAAGTTGGGAAAGGGCTGTTGTAGTATGCCTATGCAGCGCTTTTTCACAAAAAGTATCCACAAGTTTTATTAATAATAAAAAAATAACCAAATCATATGACAATAGCCCAAATTGTCAAATCATACAATCTGGCTTTTTGTTAAGGCCTGCCCAGCAAGTATAGGACGCCAATTGCGCAAAAGTACAAAAGAATTAGAGCCGCAGCATCTAGACCAACCCAAATCCGTGGCCAAAATCTGGGCCGGAAGATCAACCCTATAATAACAACACAGCTCATCAGTATGGCAAAAAGAGCAGTACCGATATGATCTATTGCTGCTAAATATCAATAATGTGACAAAATGCAAGTCTGTTGCATATCCAAGATATGTGTGAGGCCGGCAGAGGTACACAATTCTCAATAATTGCCGAACCTTTGTTTATGACGTTCAGTAGTAGTATGATATTAGCATGGAGATTCCAATATTGATGGATGCCATTGCAGCAGGCGTCACTCTGGCCGCTGTCGCAGTAGCGCTGTATTTTGGAGTCAAGTCCCTTCGCCGGACTCGTGATATCCAACGGAGCGAGAGAAAGCAAAATCAATGATATTGAAGAATAGGCAAAACAATATATCCTGATTGAAGGAATGTAATGTATGGGTCTTAGGCAAATACCAAAACTGCAAATAGGTGATTTGGAGTCAAGTATACCAATCGTTCAAGGAGGGATGGGCGTTGGCATTTCTTTATCAGGTCTAGCCTCGACTGTTGCTAACGAGGGCGGTATTGGTGTTATTTCCGCGGCAGCAATCGGTATGCTTGAGCCTGATTTTTTCAGAAACTTCAAGGAAGCCAACAGGAGAGCCTTGCGGAGAGAAATAAAAAAGGCAAGGGAAATGACAGCGGGTATTATTGGCGTTAACATAATGGTAGCCCTTTCAGATTATTCTGACCTTCTGCAGGTTGCTTTGGACGAAGGCGCGGATGTGGTTTTTCTTGGCGCCGGACTTCCACTAAGGATCCCGAAAACACTGTTACCGAATAGATCGGGAAAAGCTGCGATTAAGGTTGTTCCAATAGTATCTTCTGCCAGGGCGGCAAGACTGATATTCCAATATTGGGGGAGGAACTACAATCATGTCCCTGATGCCGTGGTTGTTGAGGGCCCGTTAGCCGGGGGACACCTCGGATTTAAGAGAGAGCAGATCAATAATCCTGACTATGCGTTGGAAAAGATACTGCCGGAAGTAATCTCTGTGCTGAAGCCCTATGAGGAGAGTTTTAATAAAAGCATTCCCGTAATCGCCGCCGGGGGTGTGTATACAGGTGCCGATATTTATAAGTTTATCCAATCAGGGGCTCAGGGAGTGCAGATGGCAACCAGGTTTGTAGCAACTCACGAGTGCGATGCTTCCACAGCGTTTAAAGAGGCATATGTGAAGTGTAAAAAGGAGGACCTTACCATAATTGACAGCCCCGTTGGATTGCCGGGAAGAGCCATAAAGAACAGGTTTCTTGAGGATATAATAGCGGGAATTAGAAAACCAATCAAATGCCCATGGAAGTGTCTGAAAACCTGCGATGTTGACAGTTCGCCGTACTGTATTTGTGCTGCCTTGACCAATGCCAAAAAGGGCATACTTAAAAAAGGATTCGCCTTTGCCGGGGCTAATGCCTATAGGGTAGATAAAATCATCTCTGTTAAGAAGCTTATTGAGACTTTACTAATAGAATATAAAAGGGCAGCTGCCATTGGAGAACGCATCACACCATAAGCACAGACTAAAAGTGTAGTGGTCTACTACCCGGAAGTGCCGGTACAACTTGAACGAAAGCACTGAAGTATCAAAGAAGGCGAATTTGGCGCTGTAAATCGTAAAAATCAGAAAAAGCGCTGCGTTCGATGGAGTATGTGTCGAGCAAATCCAGCAGGTGGCCCGTGGCAAATACATGGTCAGCCTGACATGCTGCCTCCAAGTCAGAGAGTCCGTCCCCTAAATAGATGATATTCGTACCCCGCTCCTTGAGCCAGGTTAAATATTTCTTCTTGAACCCCTGGTTGAGGACGTTACCCTCAGGATCATAGTAGAATACGTCAATGCCATCGTGGCTGAATGAGGTTCGCCCACAGTGTAATTCTAAATCCGGCACACCAATCTCTACTAATACAGGTTCAATGTAAAAATCAAGCCCGCTACTAACGATAGCAAAAGGGATAGCGCTCTCCTGACAATATCTGACAAACTCTACAAAGCCCGGTCTCAACTCAATGTGCTGGCGAACGAACTCTTGCAGTCTCTCCTTGGGTTCTTTGATGAGTGCAAACTGTAGCTTGTTGCTCTGTTCAACAGTTAGATGGCCATGAAGATAGTCTGAGTCAATCTTTTGCCAGTCACCACAAGCATATTTCTCTCTCAGCAGAACACTGAGATTGTTCCTGATAATGGTACCATCAAAATCACACTGTATAATCATTACTCACTCCTGAAGTACCTGAATGTTGGAGGTGAAGTTGGCGGCGTTTTTATGGAACCTCACTATCTTGAGAGGCAGGTTTGAATTGGTTGTCCTTTTGCCCCAGATATCTATACATATAAATGAGCCTGTAGAAAACCACCAGGTTGGTTAAAACGGCGATGGCGACAAGACAAAAGTAAGCTTGCCCGATGACTGCTCCAAGCATTATCAGGAAGAGTCTTATATCTCGTGAGGCCAGAGATTTGAAACCTGTATCAAATAGATGCCGGTGGTTAGGGTTAATGCGAGCCCTGGTATAGCTAACGCAAATGATACCGGTGATAGCTAGCATGCCGGCCAGCCAAATGCCAGGATATGTCTCATGGGCCAGAGACCATATGGTAAGACCCAACACTATCAAAATATCAGCGTACCGGTCAAGTACAGAGTCCAGGAAGCTGCCGAACTCCGATGTCATACCTTTTAGCCGGGCCAGGCTACCATCTATACCATCAACAATTGATGATAGCTGGACTAAAAGGCCTGCTATTATGTTATGGCCAAGGATGAAGCTGATAAAAGACAGCAGGGCGATGCCAAATGCTGCCCATGTCATCTGATTGGGTGTTACTTTTGTTTTTGCCAGTAGCCTTGCCATTGGCTCTGACATTTTTCTGTTAACGTGTTTGGAAATATAGCCATCGTACACAGTCTCCATCCCTACCTACTATCCCCTTACCAAGTCTAAATCTTCCTTAGTATCTACATCTGCCCAGAAGCAGCCACTAACATCACAGGTATCAAAAGGGTGTCCCCAGCCGACTAAGAAGCGGATAACATCACTGATTTCAACGTCGGTGCCATGGTATTGAACAAGCTCGTTTAGAGCCTGAAAGAAGTTCTCTGTCAGAAGAAAGACCCCGGTATCGAGAGCATCCCAGTAAACGAGATCCTTACCAATGTCCTTAATATAACCAGCACTATCAACAGTAACCTTGGTCGCCTCGGCCAGTTCATGGTGGTGAGCCAGCATATAATCAACACAAAGTGTTTCATTCACGGTCAGCCTGTCTAGAAGGCGCTTCACTATCTCCCCATCAATTACGTGATCTCCCATGCATAAAACGGCTGGATCTTCCTGCACCCACTCTCTAGCTTTATATACAGAGATGGCGTTCCCACCGAGATAATCAGAGTTGTAGACATATTGCAGCCTTACACCAAAGTCGTCGCCATTGCCCAGCGCCTCTATTACACTATCTCCTAAGTAACCAACCACAATGGCGATGTCACTAACTCCCGCTGCTGCCAATGCCTCAATAGGGTACCTTATTAATTGTTCCTCACCATTCACTGGTAGCAGAACCTTTGGACAGATGGCAGTCAGAGAGCCCAGACGGTCACCATCACCAGCCGCCAGAATAATACCTTTATTAACCTTTTCTTTACGCATTAGGACACGCCTCATCTCCTATTTCGCAGAAACTTCGGAGTACTAGTACTGGTACCTGGAGGTGCCTGTTTGCAATGCTTTGATGTGCTTCGTCGGGTGCGGGTAGCTAACACTATACTAGGGGGGGATAAGGTAGTTTGTCAACCAGACAGTTTTACTCTGATAATCTTAGTCAAGAAACTAAAAAGGGCTGGGCAGAGCGAAGAGAACAAGGATTATATTGTGGAACATTACCCTTTGGTGCGATGACAGATGATAACGGTATACCGATTGCAGATATGCAGGAGAGGAAGATCAGCATAGACAGCCATGAGATGAGTGTTCGGAACTACGAGGGTTTGAAGATGGCATATGAGCTTGCACTTCAGGGAAAGTCGGCGTTTAGCTTTATCGTCCAATAGCACCTCGAGCAAATCTCTGACGCTTAGTTCTTCGATCGCTAAATCTAGTGGTGGAGCTAAGGGGACTCAAACCCCTGACTTCCTCCGTGGGAAGTCGAGATTTCCTGATTCAATGTTCACAAGTCTGCGGTTCTCCAGCACTACAATCCCCTCGTTGAATTGTGGTTGCATATATTATATCTCAATCTGGTTCATAAATACAGTAATCTTCACGAATATTTTAAGTGTTGAGATTGTGCTACTTACTGACGCCGCTATTAGGGTAACAAAACAAGCTTTTGTTACCTCAACTGTACACTATGGAGAATCACCAAAGAGGAGTGACTTGATGTAAGGTACCTGCTCCTCAGTGGCTCTTTTGCCCATCTCAATGATGTAAGGTATCTTATCGTTATCAAAACGTCCGATTGTCCCTTCGAGCCTAAGGACTATTGGTACTATCTCATGATAGTGGACCAGATTGTGGAAGGCCAGGTTGGCCCTAAGTAGACTATTAGTTGTGATGCTGGTTAGCTGCTGAACTAATGAAAAAGGGGAGTGCAAGCCTTCATGGTAGGAGGTCTCGTGGCCCATGGCTACTATAATATCCCCACCCTCCTTGGAAGCTACGTCTATGGGAAGCGGATTAGTCATCCCACCATCTATCAACAACTGCCCATTGATCTCCTTTGGACTGAAGATATAAGGAATACTAATACTGGCCATCATGGCATCCATTACCTTCCCCTTGGATAGCACAACCTGCTTACCCGTGATCAAATCTGTAGCGACAATGTAGAGGGGAATGTGAGCGTCCTCAATCCTCAGATCGCCAAAAACACACTCCAGTCTCTTCACTAAGGTAGTATATCGGTACAGACTAAAAAAAGCATTAAACTTTAAAATGCGAGGGAAAAGAATCTTAGCGAGGCTTCTATAATCAATGTTAATAGCGCCCCTAGCCCACAATTTAAGGGTCGTCTCTTGGATCAACTCACGATCCATGCCATGAGCAATGGCAGCGCCGAAGACACTCCCTCCACTACAGCCGACTATCATATCTACGGGAATATGTTCCCGATCGAACACCTCCCAAAGGCCAATGGCAGCGGTGCACTTGATACCTCCCGATCCAAGTACCAGAGCTAACTTAGGACGCTGGCCTTTTCCCTTGTTCTTAGTACTGCTCCCCATTCGAATCCTTTCTAAACAAGATAGAGAGTAAATAGCCAGTCGGCGCCGACCCTCCTAATGAAGACAGCCTCAGTTGTTCTGTCAGCCGTACCTACAATTGGTCTTATTTCCTGCGTGCCAACCCCTAGTGTCTCAAATAGGATTTTAAGTACCTGTCTCCTCAATCACTAAAGCTTCGGGTTGCATCCTCAACGCTGGCATAGATCTTAAAGATGTTATCAAGCCCCGTAAGATCAAGAACTTCTTTAACCTGCCCCTGCATTCCTGCCAGTCGAAGATCACCCTGCTTCCTCTTGGCCTCTCTGAGTGCCGCTACAAGGGTCCTTAGGCCAGCACTGCTGATAAACCATACCTCGGATAGGTCAGCAACCAATTTGCATGAGCCTCCAGAGATAAGCGAGAGCAACTTTTGCTCAATCTCAGGAGCAACATTAGCATCAATCCTACCTTTTAGGACAATAGTGGTAACATCACCTGCCTTGTCGATGATCAGTTCCATCTTAGTTCCTCAATTCTTCTGTGGAAGATACTTTGTCATTGTCAGCTCGTTGTATCTCCCGGGATAGAATACATACCTAATCTCATCCATCATTTGCCTTATGAGAAAAACCCCCAATCCCCCCAATTTTCGTTCGAACAATTCGGACTCTCTATCTGGCGGTGGAACGGAGTCAGGATCAAATGGTTTTCCCCAGTCCCGAATCTTTATCACAAGGTCATTGCCTGACACTGAGAAAAGGATTCTAATAGACTTCTCGCTCTCACCGGAATAAGCATGCTGGATGATGTTAGTGCAGGCTTCATCAACTGCCAGCTCGACTGGAAATGTCTCCTGTTCTATGCCGAGTTGTTTCATAGCCTCGGCGATAAAATTGCCTATGACAGCCAGGTTTTCTAGTTTGGCCTTGACTGTCAATTCCAGCTGATTGCCCTTTGTCACCCTTCCTTTCATAGCCATGTTCTTCGGCAACGCTCGAATGACAACCATCAAGGTGATGTCATCAAACTGGGGCGCATCGCCCACAAATTTGAGAGCCTCCGTGATCAGGGCGTCTTGTATGTCTTGTGCCGAACATCCCCGGTTGGCTTGCACGGTCTCCAGCAGTCGCTTCTCGCCGAAAAACTCCTCCTGCAGGTTCTGCGCTTCGGTGATACCGTCAGTATAAAGCAGCAGCACATCCCCAGGAGCAAGCTGAACAGTTTCCTGCTTCCAGACCACATCATCGACTATGCCCAATGCCATACCCGTCTTGGGCAGTGTTTGAACAGCGTCGCCGTTTTGAGCGCTGAGAAGATATGGCGGGTTATGTCCGGCATTGCAATACGTCAACGTTCCGGTGGCTGGATCGAGGATGCCGTAAAAAACGGTGACGAACATACTAACGTTGATGTCCATCAGGAGACGGCGATTGGTGGCACTGAGTACAATCTCAGGTTGCGAATCATATTCGAAAGCGTAGGTACGGATGAGCGTACGGCTCAAGGCCATATACAGGGCTGCCCCTATCCCTTTGTCAGCTACATCCGCAACCAATATCCCCAATCGTCCATTCGGTAGGGGTATAACGTCATAGAAATCGCCGGAGGTC
>Ga0209991_10001001_pt1 | contig 12721 bp, 25 predicted proteins | sample ChitaG_FD_183167 | JGI IMG/M metagenome (GOLD analysis project Ga0209991, IMG submission 183167) | Deep subsurface microbial communities from South Pacific Ocean to uncover new lineages of life (NeLLi) - Chile_00310 metaG (SPAdes)... | ecosystem: Environmental > Aquatic > Marine > Oceanic >...
GATAAGAATTCGTCCCAGGTAAGGTGAATAAGGGTGGATTAAATAAAAAACCCTCATCCCCCAGACCTGACACCTCGCCACCGGCAGGTGGGGTAGATAAAATCAAACAGAAATGGGGAAGTATTATAACGATTAAGAATGCTATCCAACGTGAGATAACCGCCATAACGATTGAGATATTGTCGGAGGAGATTCAGCAGAACAAGGGGCTTAGGGATGCCGTCCAGTCGTTAGGGCATATCGCAGATTTACCACAAGTTCATAATGTCGTAATGGAGGATAAGAGAATCGTGGACGGGGTATTGACTCCATATAAGGATGGTAAGAAAAGGGAGGATGGGTTATGAGAGAAATTAAGTATTTAGCATGGCACAAAAAATTAAAGATTATGGGAGAGGTTTATAATATTGATTTTTTAAGCAAAACTTTAATGATGAATGACCTTGCGTTCGTTGAAAGAGAGAGGCATGGTTTTCAAGTTAATCTTGACGATGTTGAATTGAGAGAATATACCGGCTTGAAAGACAAGAACGGGAAAGAGGAATATTTTGATGACATAGTTAAGATTTTTGCCTATGGGAAAGATAGGATTGCGGTAGTTAAGCAAGATGAATATGGATATATTTATTATGAGAATACTACTGACACAATAGGCAACACAAAAGGATTTCAGTTGTATCGGTGGGATAAGGAATTTGAGATAATCGGCAACGTATACGAGAATAAGGATTTACTTGAGAAAGGAAAACAAACATAAGAAAAAAAAACTTCTTAGACGAGGAGATATAAAATGGACTCATCCGAGTATAAGAGATTAATAAAAAAACAAAGAAAACGATTTGAAGGGGGAATGAGAAAAGACATTGGGATTTATGTTAGGAGTCGGTGGGAAGCAAACATTGCAAGGTACTTAAACTTTCTTGTTAAAAACGGCAATATAACTAAATGGGAATATGAACCGGATACTTTTAAATTTCCCGTGAAACGAGGTTCTGTATTCTATACTCCCGACTTTAAGATATGGGAGAAAGATAAAATATATTACTACGAAGTAAAGGGCTACATGGACGCGAGTAGCAGGACTAAACTAAAACGCATGAGCAAGTATTATCCCGATATAAAAATAATTGTGGTAGATAAGAAAGCATATAAACAAATATTAGGAAACAAGGGATTGATAGAGGGATGGGAATAAATATGACACATTCTGGGACATAGAGAGGTTACTGGAGATAGTGGACAGGGAGTTTAAGAATTATAAATAAAAAAGGGAGGTTTATAATGCCAGATAAGAAAATGAGCGAGAAAAAGGCATTAGAAATAATGAGTAGAAATATAGATGTCCAATTAGATGATAGTATTAAAATAAGGCAAGCCCTAACCATCCTGCGGGATACGGTGAAGGAGATAGCGGAACTGAAAGAGAAGTTGAAAAGTGAGATAAAATACAGGTCAACAGCAATTGGCTCATATCAGCATACAGTAAGAGAACACGAAAAGACGGTGGTTAAGTTACAGGCAGAAGTGGAAAACATAAAGAAAAGGTCTAATGCGAGTTTAGAGTTTAATGCAAAAATGATAGAAAATGCTGAAAAAGAAATCGGGAAGTTGAGGGCAGAGAATGAGAAACTGAAAAAGTTTATTGAAGATACAATGAAAAGAAAAGTTCAAAATATAAAGGAACTAAAGGAAAAGTTAGGGAATGAATGAAAAAGAATAAATTTATCAAACAAGATAACAGACCATTTTTCTGCTACGACAAAACCGCAAAGGTATTGTATTCCACCTTTTCAAAAGACACTTTCAAAAGAGGATTCTCATTCTTCTGCTATGGGAAATTAAAGAACCTTCATATATTCAAAGAAAAAGAGGCGATACATAAGAACGATATCTGTCATTGTTATTATACGCCCCTCAAGGGAGCAGTAAGATATTTTGTGTGTGCTGGGGATTTGTGGGGAGAACTGAACGCAAAGATATATTTGTTAAACAAGGTTGACCCTGTCGGGGAGTGTATAAAATGCCAGAAAAAAATACGAAGACATATAAGGATATGTTTGGTAACAAAAAAAGGCAAGATATGTTATGAATGTTTGGATAAAGGGAAGGGATGAATAAACTAAATATCAAAAAGGAATCAGACATCGATGTCTTCGCTAAGGGATTTTTAACCCAAGAACTTAATTGCAAGATTGTGAGATGTGAGGTTCCGAGGTTTTCAAATAATGACCATGCTGATTATATGGGATTAACAGGCGATGGTATGGTTATTGCTTTAGAATGTAAAATAAACCCCGACAAAAAATTATTTAAACAGATATTACGAAACGAATACATCTCAAATTTAAGTATAGGATTCATCCCGAAAAACATATCTAAACTATGGCTTGCCCGAGCGAAAAAAGAGAATATAAATCTTGTAGGCATAGGCGAGAATAGTTTTATAAAAGTGGGGCAACTTTGGACTGCACAATCCTATGGGGCATTATTTTATGCTCTCGCTTTGAGATATGCCGACTGGAATAAATATAGTCAGATCGGTGGCATTAAAGAGGGTAAAAGAATATCTTATTATGAAATGTTTGAACAGACAGTAGAGGGTATATATAAAGATTGTGGCTGTATGCCAGTATCAATCGCAGAGTTACTATCAAAAATATCAAGGTATTCAAATAATTATGCAATGAAAAAAATAATAAAAGTGGTTAAACTAAAAAGGAAAGGAGAAAGCATGGCAGACAAAAAGACGGAAAAAACAAAAGGGAAGAAGGACGAACTCCCGATGGAGATTGAGGAAACACCCATCGGAAAGGCAACAAAAGAGCTTGCTGAAATCATGGATAAAATTAGTAACCTCAAAGATGAGGCAGGACATCAGAAGGTATTAATAATGAAGCTGATGAAAGAAAAAGAGCAGCAGAAGTTGACTCTTTGCGGATTAAAGATGACTATCAATCCGATTTCCGAGTTCCTGGAGGTAAAGAAGGTATGAAGCAGGGCGAGATAGACTTCGATAAGCCTGCCTCAGATCATAAGTGCGAATACGATTTTCAAAAGGTTCAGGAAGAGATAAAGATGAGGTCTTATCGTGAGTTTATGAAAAAGATTGAGGAAATCAAAAAGCCGGTGGTATGTCCTGACTGCGGGCGGGAAAGAACCCCCAAGATAGAGATAATATTTCTGTGGCAGTCGGGCTTCCACTGGCTGTTCTGCGGATGTGGGAACGAGACCCACTGGCAGACTGACTTAGAGGGGAAATGGATTGATACCGAAGAGTGTAAAATTAAATCAGGTTTATTGGTGGGAAACTTAGGATGAAAAAATATCAGATAATATATGCAGATCCTCCATGGCAATACCGTGATACAGCGAGATATAAAAAATATAGACTTCACGGATTTGGAGCAGAACATCATTATAATACAATGCCTTTGGATGAGATATGCAATTTAAAAGTTAAAGATATTGCTGATATCAATTCTGTTTTGTTTTTATGGGTAACTGTTCCTTTGTTACCTTATGGTTTTAAAGTTATGGAAAGTTGGGGATATAAATATAAAACTTCAATATTTTGGAGAAAGATAATGTCATTAGGTTGTGGTCATTGGTTCAGGGGTCAGGTGGAAGTATGTTTAATGGGAGTTAGAGGTAAAGTAAAGGCTTTTAGAATACAGAAATGTAATGTAATTGAATGTAAGGTTGGTAAACATTCAAGCAAGCCGGAACAATTATATGAATTAATAGAAATGACAGGATTAAATCCTAAAATAGAATTGTTTGCAAGATCTAAAGGAGAATTGATTGGCAAGAGAAAAGGATGGGATGTGTGGGGAGACCAAGTTAAAAGCGATATTAAATTATGACTAACATTTCAAATCAATTTATCGACATATCACTGGACAAAGAAGACCTCAAGGAACTCATTGAAGCCCTCGAGGAAACAGGAAGGTATGAGATAGCGGACAAGCTGAAAGAGAAATTGGAAGATGAGGAAGAATAAAAAAATATTAAGAGTATTTGTAGAAAGAACATCCATGACACCCAACGACGAGATGGTAAGGGTGGGCATGCCGGACTTCCCGGGAATGATGCCCGATGTCGATGAGGTTCACATATCCGTCCTCTTTACATGGCAGATGGAAAGAGCCGAGAAGTTAAAAACAGAATATCGGATGTATTATAAAAATGTAAGGATAGGCGGAGTTCCTTATGGATCGCCTTGTGACCGATTTAAGAATGGAATGTATCTCCGTAAGGGAATTATAATAACCACCCGGGGTTGTGATTTTAAATGTCCATGGTGTAATGTACCGAAAAACGAAGGTAGGTTCCGGGAAATAAATATCGAAGAAGGTAACATCATCCAAGATAATAATATTCTCCTCTCGTCAAGGAAACACTTAAACAAAGTCAGAGAAATGTTAAGTAGACAAAGTGGCATAATCTTAAAGGGAATTGATTGTAGATTGTTGAAATCATGGCATATTGATATATTCAGAAGTCTAAGAATAAAAGAAATATGGTTGGCTTTAGATAGTGATTCCAGAATAAAATCATTTCAGAAGGCCTGTCTTATGCTAACAAACAGGGGTTTCCCTCGCGATACATTGAGGTGTTATGTTCTCGCCGGATTAAATGAACCCATCAAGAAATCCGAGGGTCGATTAAGATTTGCCTATGAATGTGGAACACTCCCTTTTGTCCAAGTATACCAAAAGCCAGCGAAGAATAAACGGTATGCAGGAGAACTCGATCGGGATGACAATCTTTTTGTCAGGAAATGGTCAAGACCAGGAATAATAAAGGCGATGATGAAAAAATGAGATCAATTGAAATAATAAAAACCGACATGGCGGACACTCTTATAAGATTGAGTAGTGGCTCAACCGACATCTTGAAAGCGGGAGTGAGAATAGCAGTGATGTTTGACGAAGTAAATCGTGCGAGGCTGAGGTACGAGAAACTATATTTAGGGCAGACGAAGAGGACACATTCTTATAGAGTAATGGCAAGTGAGAGGTTGCAAAGACTAAATATGAATAAGAGGAAAGTTAATGGCTAAGGTACGAACCGGCAGAATGATTAGCAGCGGACTGCCTCAGAACTTAAAATACGGTAAGCTCAGTGATCCTGCTCGAGTACTCTATGGAGGGATGATAATCAAAGCCGATGATGATGGGAGATTCCGGGCTGACCCTCTTTTCCTGAAAGCGAATATGTTCCCTTATGATGATAAGAGTGTTGAGTTAATCCAAAAATTAAGGGATGAGATAGTTGTGGTTGGATTGATAAAAATATATGAAGTTGATGGACAGATTTATGGCTACCATCCAAGTTGGACCTCAGAACAGCATATTAGGAGTGATCGATATGTAAGGTCAGAACTTCCCTACCCACTTGAACAGCTCTTATTGACGATAGATGATAAAGGTATTGAAGGAATGACAACCAAGCGACAACCAGATGACAACCAAGAGGGTGCACAAGTTAAGTTAAGTAAAGTTAAGTTAAGTAAAGTTAAGTTAAAGAAGACGCCCGATCGCTCTGCCCCGGTTCTGCAACTCCAGGACTATTTCTATGAAAAGCTTAAAACGAAATTCGACAAACCTGATTTTAATTATTCAATGGCAGGAAAAAAATTCAAGGAACTTCTTAAAACACAGAATGTTGACGACATTAAATTAACCATAGACTCGTTTTTCAATACCAAAGAAGAGTTTTACATAAAGAAAGGCTACGATATAAGGGACTTCTCAAGTCAATATAATGCTTTCAAGAAAAAGAAAGGCGGTAAATACGATGAAATCATGGAACGAAGCAGAAAAAAATCTATTGATAAGAGGCATACCTGAGAACTTTGTAAGGGCGACATGGAACGACTTCAACTTCAAGGAGCGCGACGATGAGAAAAAAGGATACCCAATGGAACCATCCGATTTTGGAGATTTCATAAACAATAATGAGCAAAGAGGTTTTTTCTTCACTGGTCCTTGTGGTTCAGGCAAGTCAATGCTCGCCTCAATCATAATGATAAAATTATACCTTCGGGGAAAGTCATTCTACTTTAGGAATGTAAGAGACCTGAAAAACGAGTACCTTGTAGCAGTCCGAAACAAGAACAAAATCGACATGCTTGATAAATACTCCAACATTGATTATTTTGTTCTTAACGATTTAGGTGCGGAGAAACTGGGCGAGGGTACGGTAGAGTGCATATTTAGCATACTTGACAACCGGGAGTCCGCAAACAAGTTCGGGATTATCATAACGAGTAATCTTGACCTCAACGAGATAGAGGAGAAGGTGATGGACAGGATCCCATCAAGGATACAGGGGCTCTGTGGCGATCCGTCTGTATTCCCTAAGATAGATTGGCGTACAAGAGAAGATAGATTCGACCCCATCAAGGCAAAGCCAATCCAAGTTTATAATGAACCGAAAGAGGATAGGTATGTACCGAGCAAAGAAGAGGTTCAGACCTGCTTTGATAAGATGAGGAAATGGGGAATAAGGTTGGACGGTAATAAATGGATTTCAATGTATGAACATTTACTGAGGCGTGACCAGTTGGATATTTTAAGGAGGCAGAGTAAATGAACCGGACGAATATCGAATGGGTTATCAACCAAGACGGCACGCAGGGCTTCAGTTGGAATGCCGAAAAGGGAGCTTGCCCCCAGAGGTGTGGCTACTGCTACATGGATGGAATAAATGCCCGGTTCAAGCGAAACCCGAGCATAAGGCTTGATATTGAGGAACTTAATAAACCGTCCAGAAAGAAGAAACCAGTCACCATCTTTGCGGGTTCCTCAATCGACCTATTTCACAACGACATCCCCTCATCCCATACAGAGAAGATTATTGAGGTCGTTAGAAACTGCCCGCAACACACCTTTATATTCTTGACGAAGAACCCATCTGGTTATCTGAATTACAAGTTTCCCCCGAACTGCTGGCTCGGAGCGACGGAGGACGGAAACCAATGTAATCTTGATGACTTTGCGAAGATAAGATACCCTAATAAATTTATCAGCTTCGAGCCATTATTAAAGAGAATCGACCCTGCATGGATCCCCCAGGTAAAACTGTTCATAATCGGAGCCTGCACGGGTAAGCACAGGAAGGCTTTTCCCACGGATAAAGAGTGGGTCCGGGAGCTGATAGACCACGCCCGGAAAAAGAAAATCATGGTGTTTGTGAAGGACAACCTGCGGTGGCCCGAAAAGTTACAGGAGCTTCCGTGGGTGAATAGGGAAGCGAGGGAATTATTTTGAGGATAGTGAGTTTTGCATGGACAGTTGATACTTTGCTTGAAGGAAGGAAAACAGTAACTCGCAGATTGTGGAAATGGAAATATGCTGAAAGGTTCAAGAAAGGCGAAGAGTGCCTTGCTTACAGTAAAAGCCCAAGAGCAAAGGGGTACCCAATAGCAATTATAAAACTTAGATGCAAACCTTACAGGGAAAGACTTTCTGATATGCCGGAAAGCGATGTGAAAAAGGAAGGCGGATACTGGAAAAACAAAGCTCAATTTATAAGTGAATGCTTTCAGGGTAAGTGGCATTTAGAACCGTGGGTAATAAGATTTGAAGTTGTAAAATACATATAATCGGAGGAATTAATGGATATTATGGTAACCACTCCAAAATCAGAAACAAACATAGCGAAGAAAGAAGGAGAGTTTGCTGAAAAAAATGATGGTCATTGGTTCAGAGTTTTCAAGTTTAAGCCGGATATTGAGATTGGTGATAGGATATATTTTGTAAATAATGGGCGGATAACCGGGTACGGAAAAGTTATTTATTCACCTTATCAAAGCGAGGATGGGGAACGGTGCGAGGTAACTGATAGGGTGTGGGGTAAAGAGGGGGACTGGGTGCTTGAATATGGGGATTGGCGCTGGCTTCATAATCCGATTAAATTTAAGGGGTTCCAAGGCATTAGATATGTTTCCCGATTACCCGACAGTATGAGAAATATGATAATTAAAGAGACAAGGGATAAAGAGAGGAGGTAAGAAATGAAACAGGCAAGAGCATCCGAAACGAAGGGGATTAAGGAGATGAGAGCGGAAGTTGATTTAATTGATTTTACACCAGAGGAGTTGTTAGCACCAGCAGGACGTGTGTGCTATCAAAGTTTTAAAAAGCAAAGTAAGGAGGGTGATAAGAATTTAATTAAACATTTTTGTAAACTTGGGCATCTATCAGTTCTTGAACACGGTAAAGCCTCATTTTTAGTAAGAGGTGGTTCGCGTTCATTTACACACCAGATGGTTCGTCATCGTCATACAGCAATTAGTCAAGAGAGTCAAAGGTATTGCGACGAAGGGAATTTTGGTTATGTGATACCGCCAAATATAAAAGCGTGTGGCAAAAATACAGAAGAATTATTTAAGGATTGCATGGAGGATTATCGTAAAAAATATATGATGTTTCAAAAGATATTGAAACAGAATGGTTTTAAAAAAGCAAACGAGGACGCAAGATTTTTATTACCTAATGCTGTATGTAGCGAGATTTATCTGACGGCAAACTATGCCCAATGGCGCCATTGTTTTGATAAGAGATGTACCGTTCACGCACAATGGGAAATACGAGGCATAGCGATGCAGATGTTGAAATTATTAAAAGATGTTGTCCCGTCGGTGCTTGAGGATTATATTATAGCAGAAGACGGAGGAACTGCGAAAAGGGAGGTAAAGTAAAATGGTATCTTCAGTCGTCACAGGTTGTGCCGGTTTTCTGGGTTCTCATCTTTCCGAGGCATTACTTACCAAAGGACACAGGGTGATCGGGATAGATCTAATGCTTAACAATTACCCTGCTGAAATCAAGCTCAAGAATATGTCGGAATGTATGGACAATCCCAACTTTGAGTATCACAATATGGAAGCCGGATATATCGGGGAGCTGCACGAACTGAAAGAGGTCGACTATGTCTTCCACATGGCGGCGATCCCCGGGGTGAGGCAGAGCTGGGAGACCTTCAGACGTTACACATATCATAATCTTGACCAGCTGAAGGACGTACTTGACTGGTCTGCCGGTCACAAGGTAAAGAAGTTTATCTTTGCCTCTTCGTCCTCGGTCTATAATTACGGGGATGAGGGGCATCCCTCGCGGGAAACCGATATTCCAAGACCCAACTCGCCTTATGGGATTACCAAAACGGCAGGGGAGAGCCTCTGCTCTCTATACCCCTTTCCTGTGGCTGTATTGCGGTTCTTTAGCGTTTTCGGGCCGAGGCAGAGACCAGACATGGGGATTTACAAGTTCATCCAGGGGATTCTCGAGGGCAAAGAAATAGAGGTCTACGGTGACGGAACTTACTCAAAGGGACTTCTCTTATATCTCGGACATAATAGACGGGATTATCGCCGTAACCGAGAGTCGTCATTCCGGGGTCTTTAATCTCGGGACTGGGAAGTGCTGGCAGGTTATAAACGTCGTAAAGACCATAGAGCATATCCTGGGCATGAGGGCGAGGATAAAGCGACGTCAGGACATAAAGGACACCATATCGACCTGCGCGTGCCTTAATAAGGCGGTTATGAGCTTCGGTTATGAACCGAGGGTTGACTTCAAGGAAGGGCTCCGCAGGCAGATTGAGTGGCAAAAAAATAGAAAGTGATAATGAAAATAATCAATAAAATATTAAAATGGATCAAGAATGGTTTCGGCAGATACGAGCATTATTATGGCATTGATTATGGAAAGCAAAATGAAGTGTATGGTCTATTAGTGAGATATGATAAAAGAAATGGCAGTATGAAAGTAATTAAAGAGTATACAACCCAATCCCACTAAAACCAGAGGGGACGTTAATGAACTCATGTGGTTGTGAACCGGGAAGTTTTGAGAAGTCCAAAGGAAGTTGTTGGAACTGTAAACATTATTGGCAAATGCCAGTTGGAGAAGAACACCTTGATTGTGTAGACGCTTGTTTTATTGCACCGGCATTTAAAAGTGAAATATCGGAAGAATGGAATAGCAGTAATTGTCATAGTTGGGAAGAGCGGGAAGTTGGTAACGCCAGATAATGGGAGAGTTATGAAAGAAAACATTAAATCAAGATTTACAAAACAATGGATTATTGAAAAGGGAGTTCCTATTACTGAAAGTTATGATGGCAATGTAACTATTCGTGAACTTTATTATCAATTAGTAGCAATAGGAATGACAAACGACATGTCCCATTATAAAAAAGTGGTTAATGCAATGATATGGGCGAGATGGAATGGATTACTTAGGTTTGACGCTTTTGTTGACCATGAAAGAGAAACGATTGGATATACGGCATACAGGGGGACTGATGTAGAAACCGAATCCGAGATAGCAAAAGAACAAATAAAAGTATGGGCTACAAGTTATCATAAAAATAGATGGGATAATCAACCATATTATCCTGAGGTATTTATTGAAAAGAAAGCGTTGCAGGGTGTATTTGAAGAAACTTGTGATAATTGGGATATTGCTCTTAATCCATGTAAAGGTTATCCATCATTGACATTTCTTAATTCGGCTAAAGTTAGATTTGAATTGGCTGCGCATGAAGGTAAACAACCTATAATTTTATATTTTGGTGATTATGATTGTTCGGGAGAGGATATACCTCGTAGTATTTGTGATAATTTAGAAAAAATAGGAATTACATTAGAGGTAAAACGAATATTACTTCTTGAAAATCAAGTAAGGAAATGGAAACTTCCGCCCGCGCCGACAAAAACAACAGACACGAGAAGTAGAACGTGGAATGGAATAGGGCAAGTTGAATTAGAGGCAGTTGAAAGAGGTAAAAAAATAAGAATATTGAATAAGGCAATAGGCGATATATTTGATAATGATTTATATGATGAGCTTAAAGAAACAGAAGAACAGGAAAGAAAAGAATTTAAAGCTATACTCGAAAGAGATTTTAAATCTTTGTTAGATTAAATAATAAAAGAGGGCTGACCCGAGGAGAAGAAGAAATTAATACGAAAGGAGGTCATTGTTTTCCAAAAAATAAGGAATGTAAGGAGGAAAGGGATGGCTGAAAAAGTATTAAAGGTAGGCCTGAAAGAGAGCACTCGGGTCAGTCCGTTTCAAGAGTTCAATAATCTGGTAGAAAAACTCATCGATACAATAACAAAAGAATCGGGGCTCGATAAGTTGGTAGATAAAATTAATAAATGGCTATTGAAAATTACGAGAAAGGGGAAACGATGAAAACTATTTTTAAGTATATTCTGAAGGTAGAGGATTATCAAGAACTGGAATTACCGAAGGGGTCAGTTGTTTTATCAGTTGAAGAACAGAGGGAGGAGATTGTCCTTTATGCTTTAGTGGAGAATACGTCGGAAGGAAAAGATACCTATGATATAATTATTCATGGAACGGGACATAATGCTGGGGATATTAAATCCGATGATAGATTTCTTGGAACGGTAAAAATGCACGATGGTTTATTGATGTTTCATGTGTTCTGCAAATTAAAATAGGGGAGAATATTATGAAAAAACTTTCCGAGGGCGAGCAGAGAGTCTTTGACTGGTTGCAGGCTCATTCATTCAAGGGCAGGCTGACAATCCATTCCCGGGTTGTGGAAAGAGAAGTGATCCCTGAGGGTAAATACTCCCTGAGTGTTAGTAAATATGTTCGCAACCTCCGAAGTTACGGGATGATAGACTACCCAGATCCCCGAGGAAATTTCCATCAATACAAAATCACTATCCTCAAGAACGACCCCGAGAAGGTAGTCTATGACGAGGAGAATCAGGGGGTGATGGCATTATGATTAAACCGAAAACACAGGATATCGGAAGACAGATTGTTCAGATAACACCAGAGGGACAAGGGCGAATTGGAACGATCGTGGGAATTAATCGGAAGGTTATATTCATAAAGTACGAAGGTCGGGGAGCAGTGGAATCCGCAAAGCGCGAGTATCTTCACTGGTACGGGAACGGGAAAGAGAATAAATGAATAAAAACATTTACGTCGCATGGTCGGGTGGTTGTGACAGCACTGCCCTCTTGCATAAACTATCTAAAGACGCTTCCGAGAAGAATCCTGTTATCGCATTAAGCATTACCTCAAATGTTATTGTCACCGACCTCAAGCAAAAATTAGAAAAGAAGTCCAGGGAGGCAATCAAAGAGAAATTAAAGGATAAATATATCAAGTATGTTGAGGTTGATGTTAATTTCAATATCGATAATGGAATTAGTTCTAAAGGGTATGGGCTTCCTCAAGCGTCTTTATGGCTCGGGCTGGTTCTTCCCCATGTTGAACACAACTCAATTATAAACTTTGGGTACATCAAGGGTGATGACTTCTGGCATTATCGATACTACATTGATAATATTATTCGTAATATGGGAAAAATTAATCATCTTAAAGACATTGAACTTGCCTATCCGTTTGAATGGAAAAATAAATCACAAGCTATAACATACCTTAAGAAGCTCGGTCTATACAAACATATCTGGTTCTGCGAGGAACCCCGGAAAAATAAAAATAAATGCGGAAGGTGTACACCATGCCAGTCGCATAAGAAGGCACTGACTGAAATGAATAAGGAGGAGAGTCAATTATGAAATCAAACAAGGATAAAGAATTCGTCCCAGGTAAGGTGAATAAGGGTGGATTAAATAAAAAACCCTCATCCCCCAGACCTGACACCTCGCCACCGGCAGGTGGGGTAGATAAAATCAAACAGAAATGGGGAAGTATTATAA
>Ga0209991_10001002_pt1 | contig 12719 bp, 13 predicted proteins | sample ChitaG_FD_183167 | JGI IMG/M metagenome (GOLD analysis project Ga0209991, IMG submission 183167) | Deep subsurface microbial communities from South Pacific Ocean to uncover new lineages of life (NeLLi) - Chile_00310 metaG (SPAdes)... | ecosystem: Environmental > Aquatic > Marine > Oceanic >...
GAAGGATTAGAAGGGCTTCGCCCTTCTTACTTCCCTCTCCCTATTTCTGCTTTTTCTGCTTGGGCTTCTTTATATTCTTTCTTCCCTTAGTTCCCATTGCTTTCACTCCTAATTTTAATAAACTATTTTAACTTCTTTGAACTACTACATTACCCATCTAATGCCACTAGCGCATCCTCTGGCACTGCCTTCAAAGTGATACCCTTATCAAGACGCACTTTGTAAATAGGGTAATTTTCAATTACAAGCTCTTGACCAGGCAGGTTATTTATTGGGGCAATATAAATCTCTACAATTATTCCGGTGTCATTGATATACTCTTGAAATTCAGGGTATTTCAGGTGTCCATGCTGGTCTTTCACTTCTATGATTTTTATTTTTTGTCCGTTTCTATAGTTCCGTGCCATTGCACTACTCCTCTTTTTTCTTTACCTCTCCTTAATAAGAAAGGGAGAGGTAGAAGATAGAAGGGCATCCCCCTCTTACTTCCCTTTTTCTCTAATTAAAAGATATACGACTTGTAAACCCATAGCTACTGCAAGTCCAAGTATAACCCAAGCTAACTCGCTTTTACCGAGCCAAAATAGCTCTTGAATTACTATGATAATTACAATTGTTAGGGAAGCCCATAATAGACCTTTCATACTACCTATTTCCTCTTCCCCTTATTCTGTTTTGGCTTCTTAATGTTCTTTCTTCCTTAGTTCCCATGTTTTGCCTCCTGCTTTTCTTTGTTACTTTTTGAAATACTTTTTCTTTTCCGCTCCTTTTTCCCTGGTAGAGATATTTTAACCTTCTCCATTTCACCTACTGCCGCTTCGTTCAACATATGCCGAATAGCTCCTACAATCTCTTCTGGAGAAACCGTAACCTCTGTTGCTTTCTTTAACTCACGTCGGATTAATATTATTGACTGTTCGGATAGAATAATTTTAAGGATGTTCTGTGCAGCCAGCACATTACTCTTTTCCCATAGACGCGCCAAGCCGCCTCTTTTGATATTTTTGTAGCCGATTAGATTGAATTTCTCAGCTAATATTACAGGGTCATTATTGATAAGATTCCAAGAATCTACGAGTTTTGTCTGGGGAGGCTTCCCAAAAGAGATGTGGTAAAGCTTCCATTCCTTACCGTTGGTTAACAATACCCATTCACACCCAATATCAATGGCGTAGGATGCAGCCTGCCTAAGATGCTTTGATGTAAGGTCAATGTTTACCCTTTTCAGTTCAACGAGAAAGTCAGGTTTTGATAACTCTTTGTAATCAAGTTGGATGGCTAAGTCACAATGTACGGTATCTCCAGCGCCATGAATTGCGTATTCCTGCGTAATATGCTCATAACGAGCGTATCCCATAAGCGTTCCAAAGATATCATATATACGTGTACGTGTTTCATCCTCATTAGCATCCTTTTTAGCAATGTCTTCTATCATCTTTCGTGCCTTTAATATAGTTTTCCTGACCTCTTTATCTAACTTCTGTCTAGCCATAGTTTATCCTCCTTTAGTGGTTTTACTTTCTCAGCCCATTTTATTTTATATCTATTTTAACCCCTTTTTGATTTTTGGTCATTTGAATTTGTTTAGAGTTTAGATATTAGTATTTAGAATTTGAGGTTATCATCCCTATATCCACCTTCTCCTTTTGCTCTGGCTCTTGGCTGAGCTGAGGCTGGGCAGATGTTCCTCTATCAGAGATGACTCTACTAATTGCCAGAAATTTTCTCTATCTGCCCCGGTTACCACTGCCTGCTCATGGGCTTCGCTTAATGCCACCGGGTATCCCTGCCCCCGCTGGCACTGGTCTAAAACCAGGGTATGAACCAGATTGAGCAGGCTTTCATCCGTTGCCACCCATTGGGGAATCTCAACCCTGGCTATTTCATCATCCACCTTGAGGTAGAAAAAATAGACCTGGTGGGCTCCATAGTGCTTTTGTATTTTAGATAGGCTGATAAACAGCGCTGACCTTTCCCCCTGGCTCAATAAATTTAAGAATAGCTCCCTATCCTGAACACCAGCCACCACATCGCAGTCCCTCTCTCCAGTAGAGCAATAGCGGTCACAGTCAGCGACCTCATGAGGGCAAATAGCCACCCGCAGCGCATTAACTACATCGGTGCTGCGGGGGAAGCTAATATAGCTGGCCAGGGCAAGCCTCTTGCCATTATTAAGCTTTCTCATGTCTTCAAGATAGCTCAGGAAACCCCTGTCCAGCAGTGCCTCGGTGACAAATTCGGGGTAAGCCTCCAGACCCCAGAGGATAAGTGAGCCATCAACTAAGGCTAGACTTAAGCTGCCGGATGGCAGCTCTTTAGCTATTTGGACTAGCTGGCAGAGTTCGTCAACACTGCGCTTGATGCCCAGGAGCACGCCTTCTACTGGTTGCTCACGACCTTTAACTCCAGTCGGAGCAATAACCAGGTCTTCATCTCCAGAATAGAGGCAGGGGAAGCTATCAAGGTCGGCACTGGACTGGGCACCGTAATGAAGGATGGTGGTACCTATATTTATCAGATAGCACCGTGTTGAGCGATGCCGGTCAACATCAATATGTGAGCCATCGGTAGCAATGATGGTGAACTCTGGGGGGAGAGGTGGTGCTTTATCATGCCGGTCAAGCCCATCTACCAAACCAGCCACAAGCCAGGTAGTCTTACTGGATATAATCTTCCCTTTTAAGTGGTCGAGGTCGGTAGCCTGGGTATGGAGAGTATCCAGGGCATGCTGAAGACGCTTCTGCCTTTCCTCGCTACCAGCCTTCAGCCTGGCAACCATGCCGCCAACCTGCGAAGCAACCTTAGTTAAGTCTAGTGGCATCTCTACACCAATCGTCTTGGATAACAGTATAATTCGTTAAAGCGACGAACTCAAGCAATTGCACTTGTCCAGATGGTTAGTGATATATCACCTCCTTCCTTGTCGTTGCCAGCCTCTTTTTTGGTCATTGCGAGCGTAGCGTGGCAATCTCGGTGGAGGGGTGCTTGTGGAGATTGCTTCGGCACTTTGTGCCTCGCAATGACAAAGGGGGCGTCACCTGTCTATCTGAACAAGGTCATAATACCATATAAATCTTGAGACAACAGGCATTTGATATGTTACAATCTAATCCAAGGTGCTTTTATGCTTCCAGTTTTGCTGAGCGTGGTAGTAATTTCATTATCTGGGGTAATGATGCCCGGACCGCTGTTTGCCATGACTGTAGCCAAAAGCTATCGGTCTGCATGGGCGGGTCCCCAGATAGCTCTGGGCCATGCGGTAATAGAAGTCCCTTTGATACTGGTTATCTACTTCGGCTTTGCCCGCTTCTTTCAGAATGACATTGTGCAGTTAGCGCTGAGTGTAGTGGGTGGTGGCATGATAATCTGGCTGGGTATAAGCATGTTTCGTGCCCGAGCCGAGGTAGTCCGGGGTGGTAAGGATTTACCGTATAATGCCTTTACTGCCGGCGTCATTACCACTGGACTTAATCCTTTTTTCTTATTGTGGTGGGCAACTATAGGTAGTATGCTCGTGATGAGATTTCTTGATTTCGGCACGACGGGGTTAATTATCTTTATCATTGTTCACTGGCTATGTGACCTGGTCTGGCTGTCATTCGTGTCAGTGGTGATTTATAAGACTCACTCTCTCTGGGGGAGAAAATTTCAAGAAGGGCTGTTTATCGCCTGTAGCCTGTTACTTGTCGGCTTTGGGGGTTGGTTTGTGGTATCAGGCATCCAGTTAGTGGTTTAAGCTAGTTTTGTGAAAAGGGGTATGCTAATGAAAGTAGGCTATGTCTATGACCCTATCTATCTCGAACATGATACCGGGCAGCATGTAGAAATTGCCGAGAGGTTAGAGGCAATCATTTCTCACCTTGAACAGACCGGGCTCAAGCAGCAATTGGAACTCATCAAGCCTCGTGCTGCCTCAACTGAAGAATTGTCACTGGTACATCATAAGCAGCATGTATTGCATATCCAGGATGTGGCTCAAGAGGGCGGCGGCTGGCTCGACCTTGATACTGTAATGTCACCTAACTCCTACGAGGCAGCTACTTACGCCGCTGGCGGTGTCATTAGAGCAACTGAGGCAGTTATGGATGGAGAGGTAGGCAGCGCCTTCGCTTTGGTCAGACCACCGGGGCATCATGCAACCCCCCAGCGAGCAATGGGCTTCTGCTTATTTAATAATGTGGCTATCGCCACTAAGTATGCTTTGGCTAAATATGAACTGGAACGCACCCTTATCATTGATTTCGATGTGCATCACGGTAATGGCACACAGGATGCCTTCTATGACAGCCCGCAGGTCCTTTATATATCAACTCACCAGTATCCTCACTACCCAGGAACAGGCAGTATTGAAGAAACTGGTAGTAGGGTAGCTAGAGGAACCACAGTTAATATACCATTGCCGGCAGGCTGTGGAAATGCTGAATACCTGGAAGTTTTTGAACAAATCATCGTCCCGGTAGCTAGACGGTTTAAACCCCAGCTTGTCCTGGTCTCTGCTGGCTACGACCTACACTGGGCTGATGGAATAGCCCGGATGCAGGTAAGTGTCGCTGGCTTTGCCCGAATGGTAAGCATTATCAAAGGACTGGCTGATGAGCTATGTAGTGGTCATCTGGTCTTCACCTTGGAGGGGGGCTATAATCTTAGCGCGTTAGCTGACTCGGTAAAAGCTACCTTTGATGTGCTTCTAGGTAACACTGAGATTAAAGACCCGTTGGGTCAATCACCACGTAGATTTGAGACACCTAACATTGCTCCTCTGATTAAAGCAATAAAGGAAATACACGACCTACCTTAGAGTCTTATCTGGCGCCTCTTTACAGGAAAGGGGGCACTGGTTACACTTCGTACTGCAAGGTTCAACATGAATATTTATACTGATATGGGGCAAGCTAGCTTTTATCTCTACCTCTAGGCGGTCACACAATCGGTGTGCTTCCTCCACGGTAGCATGCTTAGGTATTACCAGATGTAGGTCAACATAACGTTGGCTTCCTGCCCGCCGAGTGCGCAGTTTATGGAAACTGACTAGCTCACCCTCATGCTCCTGAAGACATGACCTTATGGCATTTTCTTCAGCCTCAGGCAGTTTTACATCAACAAGGTCACCTAAAGACCTCTTTATTGTGAGGTAAGCAGTTCTGGTAATTAGGATAGCCACTAGCAGGGCAACGATGGGGTCGAGTATGCTCAGCCCGGTTAATCGTACTGAAATTAGTCCCACTAAGACGGCACATGAGCTTAGAACATCAGCAAACATATGGTGGGCAGTTGCTTCTAGGGCTGCGGAGTCGGTAGAGCGGGCTACTTTCAGTGCATACCAAGAAGCAGCCCCATTTATCACTATTGCCACTGCCGTCACATAGATACCCACAGTTATTAACTCTATGGGTCTTCCAACTATTATCCTTCTTATTGCCTCATAAAAAATTGTGCCCGCGGCAATAAATATCAAGACTGCTATGATGAAGCTGGCAATATTCTCAGCTTTACCGTGTCCAAAGGTATGTTGCTCATCAGGTGGTTTATCTGAAATCCTGACACCGATATAGCCAACGATTACACCTAAAAGGTCGATGACACTATGGATTGCGTCAGCTCTGATGGAGATACTTCCAGTGAGGATGCTAGCAACTACTTTAAGCAGTATCAGCAGGCTAACGGAGGCAATAGAAATCTTAGCCGCTTTCGATTTTTTCGTAGACATAATGCATTACTCTATTAGACTGGCTTTAGATTTGGTTCTGACCAAATCACTTATTATTTTCTCTTGTAAAGTCAATAAAAAACCCGTGGGACAACTGGTCCCACGGGTTTAAAATCCCGTTGCCCAAATTAAGGCCCGGCTATACCCGGTATATCAAGAATGCCTGTTCCAGGATTTTAATTATAGTTTTGCAGTATGACCATGTCAAGCTATACCCGTTGCACAATAGCTTGTTTTGTTACCTAATTAAACAAAATGACGAAACGTCGAATATTTGAAACATGACGGGCCACAATATGGTCTTTAAACCGGTATAGAGAAGATAGGTAATACTCGATAGGACTGCTTAGGCTTTCCGAAGAATAAGAGAGCTTATCATTACCGCTATTCCTATTCCCAAGCCTATGGTGAACACGAATTCGGGCACTTCAACTCCGGCAGCATGGAATATGGTAGTCCCCAAAAGTGACCTCGTACGCATCCAGCTCTCGCTTGGGTCGTAGAGCCTTCTCAGCATGTATTCCAAATCGGTTAGGGAGCAAGATCTTAATATCCCCGCCCAAGTCGCCACCCAGAGACTTATTATCAACGCAGTGACTCCGTAGTAGAAGAACTGCCAGTTACGGCGCCCTGTGAAAAAGCCTAGAGCCAGAAGTACAACGGAAACAGCGAAGAAGCCCATGAGGAGAAGGTGTATACCCATAACTGTATCGGCTAGAATTCTCCAGAGCATCATCCCCTCCAACATTTGGTCTCAATATCATGGACTCTGACTACTATTAGAGGATGGCGATGACCGCGGACTTTGCCCCCAAGTTAAGTCCGACTGCACGGCTTGAGCAAAAACACTGAGGCTGCCAGTGATGACGGCTACCGCTACCTTGAGCCCAACGAGGCCGGCAACAACAATGAGAGAAAGTTTAGCTGCACCCGTTCTGGTAGAAAACATTGTCCATCACCTGTTATTAGTTTTCTCTACAAGTGGGGTAGCCACGGCGAAATTCTTCAGGGTGAATTGGACTACTCCTCATCAACTAAAAGGTTAAATCAATTTACCTCTGGTTAATATCTCCCAGATTGCTTCCACATGGTCATTCCTCACGGCAAAAAACTTGCCATACAGGTTTACCGTGGTACACACATGACTGGGGAAAATTTCTATCTTATCACCCACCTTCAGTTCCGGGATAGGCTCGGCAAGCTCTATCTTACCATGCTCTTCCCACAGGCGGGCTAGCTGGGCCCCGGCTAGGTTTTTTACCTCAGGCATTCCGCCGTCCTGCGACAGAGTCTTACTGCCAGCATCGACCACAATGTAGTTGTCTACAGGGTGACTGATTACCGTAGCTAAGACGGTAAGGGCACGATTGAAGTCGGTCTGCTTGGCATAATACCTACTATCCATGAAGATGTAGGTGCCAGGTTGAATCTCAGTAATCCCGGGTAATTTGCCTGTTTCTTTGTAAGTAAGCGTGCCTGCAGCACTTACTATTTCGGCTCTCATACCAGCTGATTTAGCCATCCTGGCTGTGTTGACCAGCAAGCCAACTTCCTTCTCTACCTGAGCCGCTCGCTCTTCAGGCTCAGCAATAAGCTGTAAGTGGGACTCGTATCCCATAAACCCGCAGAATTCTAGGCCGGCGACTGTATCTACATGCTTAGCAAGTTGGAGGGCGGCCTCAACAGACTTAACACCACAGCGATGCGCTCCTACGTCCACCTCTACTAGGATTCTTACCTTGACTCCTGCGGCCTGAGTTGCCGCAGATAGGTCGTTCACATTCTGATAATCGTCCACAGCTACCATAATATCTGTATGTTGAGCAAGTCTCATAAGACGAGCCATCTTTACTGAGCCTACAATCTGGTTGCCGATAAGGATGTCACCAATACCAGAGGCTGCCATGACTTCAGCCTCCTCCATTGTGGCACAGCCGATGCCGATGGCTCCTGCCGCCAGTTGTTTATGAGCCAGGATGGTTGACTTATGGGTCTTAATATAAGGGCGAAGACCGATTCCCTGACCTTTGGCGAAATCCGCCATCTTGGTAATGTTTTGCTCCATGGCTGGTAGATCAATAACTAGAGCGGGAGTATCAATATCCTTCCTGTGTATCCCTATCTGCTGAGATGGTACTTTCATTTTCTTTCTCCTCCTCACCGGGCTTAAAATTGGGCTGGGTGTAAAAGCCTACCCCACTCACCCTTTTCCCAGACCACCAGCAGGGTAGGGGCAACGTAGATTGAGCTATAAGTTCCAATAATGATGCCAATCAGGAGAGTTACAGTGAAATTCTGAATTGATGCTCCAACAAAGAGTAGTAGTGCCAATACCACCAGTACTGTGGTGAGACTGGTATTAAAAGAACGGCTCAGGCTCTCAACTAGGCTATTATTAACCACAACCTTAAAATCAGCGCTTACGTCCTTTATCAAATTCTCGCGTATTCTATCAAAAATGACCACCGTATTATTTACGCTGTAGCCAATAACAGCCAGGATGCCAGTAATGAACATTAAATTGATTCCCCAGCCTAATACGGCACCGAGGACGGCGAAAACACCTAATACTACCAGCACATTAAATACTAAGGCTAGGATGCCGCAGGTCCCATAGCGGAAAGGACTCGGCATGCGGCGAAACGCCCAGGTAATATAAAGCAATATGCCAACTGCCGCTACAGCTATAGCAATGGCAGCAATACGTGCTGTCTCCTTGGCGATTACTGGGTCTACATTTTCAAAACCTTTCTCATTGATGGTGCCGAACTTAGCGGCCAGGCTTTCCTTTAGCTGGGCTTTTTCCTCGGTAGTTAATTCAACAGTGCGGATGAGGAAATCACCCTCTGGATTGCGCTCAATATTGGCACTGATATAGCCTAAGCCGGCTAATTCTCGTTCCAATTGGTCTTGGTCCACTTCCTGCTCAAAGCTCACTGTTAATATAGAGCCGCTGCTAAAATCAATCCCCAGTTCAAGCCCAAAAGTTACTAGCAAGATAATACAAATCAGGGCGAGAGCACCAGAAATAAGGAGGAACCAGAACCTTTTACCTACAATATCAAGCATTATTTCCTTCCTAAATATGGACTAAATAGTGAAGTCCTCTTTGCCAAACGGCTACCCACAAACAGGCGCAGAAAGGTCCGGGTAACCACGATAGCGGTAAACATACTTACCGCCACGCCGATAAACAGGGTGAGGGCAAACCCTTTTACTGGCGCACCAGCAACAATACTAGTGCCTACCCAGTAAAGAATGCCACAGACGATGAAGGTGGTTATATTGCTGTCCTTGATAGCTGTCCAGGCTCGATTAAATCCAGCCTCAATGGCTGCCCCTAATGTTCTGCCTGTCCGAAACTCCTCCTTCATCCGTTCAAAAATGAGCACATTGGCATCTACTGCCATGCCTATAGATAGGATAAAACCCCCCAGCCCGGCCAGAGTGAGAGTAACCGGTATCAATTTGAACGCAGCTAAGACTAATGCCCCGTAAAAGATTAAAGCCAGACCAGCCAGAACCCCGGGCAGGCGATAGTAAATAATCATGAACAGCATAACCAGTATTATGCCAATTAGTCCTGCCTTACTACCCAGCGCAACGAAGTCGGCTCCCAAGGTGGGGTCTACGGTTAGCTCATACTTAGTCTCCAGTGGTACCGGCAGGCGTCCAGCATTTAGTTGCTTCGATAGTTCTGTGGCTTCATGCAGGCTCAAACCCTCAATTTGGCCCCTATCTGTAATCTTGGAGCGGACAATAGGCGCAATGGGTCTTCCGTCGTCTCCTAGCAGTGACTCATCGCCTTCAAATATACCCAGAGGCTGATTTATCAGGCGGCCGGTAATTTCTTCAGACAGCTTACTGCCCTCCTCATTCCACTCAAAAACTAGTAGTATTCTGCCCAGATTATCCCGGTCTACATAGGTGTTTTCTTTAAAGTAGCTGCTGGTCAATTCCTTTTCCTGTCCATAAATGGTAGCTGTAGCTGGCTTCCAACTGCCTAAATCATTAACCCACCTCGCCTCCTCTTCAGTTGTCAGTTCGCCAAACTTAAGTAGCGCCGTGCGTCCGATACGCTCCTTTTGTTTATCAGTAACACTGAGCATGGGTAATTCAACTACTATCTGGTTGGTGCCCCGTCTTTCAATATTCGGTTCAGTTACACCCAGAGGGTTAATCCGATTGGCAATAACCGCTATCACCCCCTCAATAACCTCAGTCTCATCACCCGACTCCACCGAAGATAGGTCAGCCTGGTAAACTAAACGAACACCACCCTGCAAATCAAGTCCTAACTGTATTCCCTCTCGTCCAAACCTTTCACTATCAATCGGTAAGATTACCCATAGGGCAAAAGCAAAAAGGGCTAATATTACCATAAGATAAAGTGTATTTTTTCTGGTCATATCTATTCACACTGCCTTACTTAGCAGACGCTCGCGAATATAGGATAGCGCCTCCTCCTTGGTAGTTAACTCCCCTGAGGCTTGTGCCTCACGCACTGCCTCCAGTAATTCCCCTATCCTAGGTCCCGGGCTCATACCAAAAATATTGATTAAATCATGCCCGTCAACCAGCTTAAGAGGCACGACCAAACTTTCTTCTTGAAAGCGATGGGTCAATACATATTCTACTATTTGGACGTGGTTTTGCCAATGGGCCATGTTTAGGTGCGGTCCCCTAGTGGCTAGATGGTCAGCTAGGCTCAGAAAAAGTATATCAATTCCAGCCTCTCCGGTATCACGGAAGTAACGGTAAATAGCTTTGCGTGAGGGAAGTCCATCATGACTCATCTGCACTGGGCGAAGGTGTTGCCTCACTATAATTTCTACTAGCTTTATCTCTTTATTGCTAAACCTTAATCTCTCCAGAATACCTGAGGCTATAGTTGCTCCCTCCTGAGCATGCCCTAAAAAACGTACCCGACCACCAGCATCAATAGCCTTAGCCTGAGGTTTGGCAATATCATGAAGAAGTGCGGCTAACTTGAGTAGTAACCTTCTGGTGCTACCGCTACTAACCTCAAGGTCAAAGTGCTGAGCCAGCACTACTGACCATGGAACGCTAGCCAAGGCCTCCTCCTTGGCATACTCCCAGTCTCCTTGCCTGAGCAGGAAGTCAACAGCGACTACTGTCTGTATTGTATGGTCAAAGACATCCCAGAAGTGCTCCTTAGGCTGCTCGACTCCCTTTGTCTGAGCTATCTCAGGAATCAAAGCTGTGATTAAACCTAACTTGTCAAGGTAGGATAAAAGTTGCCCGGCTCGAGGAATAGCCAGCAGTCGAAGTAGCTCCTCTCTTACCCGCTCACCAGCTACACTGGCTATAAGGCAAGAGTAGCGTTGAATTAGAGTCTCGGTCTGCTTATCGATACTAAACTCAAGCTCAGCAGCCAAACGTACCGCCCGTAGCAAGCGAGCTGCATCCGATTTAAAAGCTGCGTCTGAAACAACCCGGATCACACCTTGGTGAAGGTCATCCCAACCATTAAAAGGGTCTATCAGTTGGCTATCAGCATAGTTCTTCTCTGACTGGCTAAGGTCAATTGCCATTGCATCTATAGTGAAGTCACGCTGTGCCAGGTCTTGCTCGATGTTGCCCTTAAGTGTGGAGAAATCAAGTTGCCACTGACCTTTAGTTGAGGGTGCTCTCTTATTAGCCAGAACCACTCTGCCCACCTTATTTACCTTATCCAACAGGACATACTTACCGCCAAGAGCAGTGGCTACCTTAGGAGCAATCTCTAGTGCATCTGCTGTTACCACAATATCAATATCAGCTGTGTCCCTTCTTAATAGCACATCACGCACAAACCCACCAACAACATACGATTGGATATCCTGCTCGGCGAGAAAGTTGCTTACCTTGGTCAATAATAATAAGGCTCTGGGCTCAATTAGACTGCCAAAAAGATTCTTCTTATCCATTCTGAAGCTAAACTATACACCTAAGGCACACATTTATCAAGGGGAATTCAAAAAATCATTTATTAGGGAGAAGGGTAATGGGAATATAAAATCAGGGTAAAAAAGCCTTTTCCCATCTGCTTGGGGTGAGCATTACTCGAACCTGCTTAGCAGTTTTTTGTGGTCATGCTCTTGGAAATGCTCTTTAAGATGGAGAGAATTCCAATGACAGCATGCTGTATCTCAACAGGTTCTTCGGCTAACACCCTAGCTACATAGGGGGCTAATCGCGCACCCCTATAGCCTGGGCCTGCTTCAGCTATTCTAGGAGCCTGGGGGGACAAGTAGCCGGCTAGAGTAAATAGCTCATCCTCCTCAAAGCCTAAAGGCTGGGCAACTTTGCGCAGAATTGGCGCTGAGGGAAAGCGCTCACCTCTCTCTATGCGACCCAGGTGTGATGCAGATACACCTGACATACTGGCTAGCTGCTGTAGTGTTAGTGGCACCGTTATTCGCTGCTGCCTGATTATCTGGCCTAGATTACTTCTATCAATGTCGTTCATAATTAAAGTATAGTTCGCCAATTGGAATATGTCTATAGGATGCAAGTATTACTTTAATAGGTAATTAGTACATATGCTTGATTATTCCGCCGACTGGCATCAGCAAACTCTAAGCCAGACCCACCGGGTCGATATCCACCGTCCAGCCTTGCGGGATAGGTATTTGTGAGAGAAAACTAGAGAGCTCAGAGCCGCGAAGTACGAGCTGCCAGCGAAACCTGCCCCGTAGCTTATGGATAAATGCCGGGGCTGGTCCAATTAGACTCAGGTCATCTATTCCTTTTGCTTCTCTTTCCTCAATAAGGAGGCGCTTCATTCTCTCTGCTTCCCTGTGGCAAAGAGTATCGTTTTTATGGCTATAAATAAGGCAGGCTAGTCGGGCGAAGGGGGGATTATGGAGCTGGCGGCGATAGGTAATTTCCTTATCATAGAAAGAGGTATAGTCCTGTTTAGCTGCTGCCTGAATGACATAATGCTCCGGAGAGTAGGTCTGAATGATAACCTGCCCCCCTAAGGTGCCCCCCCCCCCCCCCCCCCCCC
>Ga0209991_10001003_pt1 | contig 12705 bp, 11 predicted proteins | sample ChitaG_FD_183167 | JGI IMG/M metagenome (GOLD analysis project Ga0209991, IMG submission 183167) | Deep subsurface microbial communities from South Pacific Ocean to uncover new lineages of life (NeLLi) - Chile_00310 metaG (SPAdes)... | ecosystem: Environmental > Aquatic > Marine > Oceanic >...
CCCCCACTTGGGCTCACCTTCATTGAAGCGGGTGAGGAAACGCTTATGCTGGTCAGCAGTTCCTGTTGCCATAACAGCGGCGCCTCCTAGACCTGGGCCTGGGCTGACTAACATAAGGCCGGCATCGCCCCAGCATGTCTCCTCGATCCTGAGCGCTGCGGTCACCCCTAGACCGAACAGTGCGCCCTCTCCTCTTTTCGCCCACATTGTGTCAATAAACTCGTCAGGACTCTCGTGCTCATGTTCATCATAGTAGCGAGCTATAGGGCGATAAAGCTTCACTGCGTCCTCATGAGCCTTCTCTAATATTGCTTGCTCTTCGGGCGATAGTTCAAAATCGATCATAACTCTATATCTCCTTCTATACGATAGCCATGCCATCGAAAGTGACAAATCCGCGACCGTTCCTTAGCCATAACTCGACGGGGTGCTCGCGAATATAACCATGCCCGCCCAATATCTGGACGCCGCCGTCAGTCACCTTCAATACCATATCGTCGGCATACATTTTCACCAGGGAAGACTCTTTGGTTGCTTCTTCCTTTCGATCTAGCTTCCAGGCAGCCTCCCATGTCATCAATCTGGTGGCGTCGACCTCCATGGCCATTTCCGCTATCATGAAAGCAATGGCTTGGCGAGATGCTATGGGCTCGCCGAAGGCGTGACGGTCTATGGCATAGTCTCGTGAGTACTCAAAAGCCGCTCGACCTACCCCTACAGCCATTGCCGAAAGGGCCACGCGGGACCGGTTCAGAATGCGGTTGAAATCGCATCCCGCCTCGCCACCCAGACGATTCTCCTTGGGCACACGGCAGTCCTTAAGAGTGAGTTCGTATGTGGGTAGGGCCTTTATTCCCATATTCTTCTCTCGCTCACCAATCTCAAGTCCTGAGGCTCCCTTCTCGATGATGAAGCCTTGGTTACTACCGTTCTCGGCGGCATAGACCAGCAACAAGTCAGCCTCGGCTGCCAACTGGACATAGCACTTCTCCCCGTTAAGCACGTAGTCGCTCCCATCCAGCTTGGCGGTGGTTGAAAGGGCGAGAGGGTCAAAGTTGAACCGGGGCTCAATAAGAGCGGCGGTGGCTGCCTTGTACTTCTCATCGCAGAAGTCTGGCAGGTATTTCTTCTTTTGCTCCTCGGTGCCCATCTCCATAATGGGGAAGGCCACTAAAGCAGGGCACAGGATCTTCATCGCAATAGCGAGGTCACCCCACGCCAGCTCCTCAGCGATCAAAGAGCCTGTAACCGCTGATTGTTCGCCACCGAGTCCGCCTAGCTCCTCGGGAATACCACTAGCGATGAGACCTAGCTCCCAAGCGGTGTTTACGATATCGTCTGGTATCTCACCGCTTTCCTCACATTCTCTGTAGATCTCCCGCATCTCATCTGTGGCAAACTGCTTTATGGTATTCACGATCATCTGCTGCTCTTCACTGGGGGTAAATGAGATCATATTCCACTCCTTTCACCGTATATTTCCAATGTTTGGAAACAGCTTGTCAATAAATAATATTAGCATAAACGAGGCACCTCGTCAAAGTGATATTTAATCAGATATTCTTGATGGCCACTTGGACACTAGCTGTTATGAGCATCCGAGGATGTCTAGAAAGGTTATCCAAACGGGGTTCTCTAGGCATGGTAGGAGCAGATGCCCGACAGGGTCGGATCATTCGACTCCTACCTATCCACCGTCTTTAGCTCGGGGTGCATTAGAGAAGTCGCTGCTGCTCGCCGGTGAGCTGCGCTCGTGCAGCATCGCCTATTTTCCTGCCAGCAGGTGTCCTGATGATAAACCCCATCTTCAAGAGAAATGGCTCCACCACATCGATCAGAGTGGTCGTTTCTTCATTCAAGGTTGCTGCCAGTGCCTCTATACCCACAGGACCACCACGATAATTATCGATGATAGTTCTTAGGTAAAGGCTGTCCAGCCTATCCAGTCCATTCTTATCGACGCCTTCTCTTGTTAAAGCCTCATCGGCTATTTCCTGCGTGATCTTACCGTCTCCCTTTACTTCGGCATAGTCCCTCACCCTGCGCAGCAACCTATTGGCAACGCGTGGTGTCCCCCTCGAGCGCATAGCAATCTCCAGCGCTCCCTCCTCCTCCTCCATTCTAACCCCCAGGATGGAAGCTGAGCGCTTGACAACCTGCACCAGTTCTTCAGAACTGTAGTAGTCGAGGTGATAGGTCATGCCGAATCTGTCGCGAAGGGGCGGTGTTAGCAAACCGGCGCGCGTTGTTGCCCCGATAAGCGTGAAACGCTTTAGTTGATAGGGGAGGGTTTTAGCGAAGGCTCCTTTGCCATAAATGAAGCTTACTTCGAAATCCTCCATCGCCGAATATAGGTATTCTTCCACTGTGTGAGAAAGGCGATGGATTTCGTCGATAAACAAGATCTCCCCGGTTTCAAGATTAGATAGAATGCCCACAATGTCCACTGGTTTCTCCAATGCAGGACCTGAGGTATGAGTAATTTTGGTTTGCATTTCTGTTGCAACGATATGGGCTAATGTTGTTTTACCAAGTCCCGGCGGACTATGAAGGAGAATATGTTCTAAGGGCTCTCCCCTTTTTCTTGCCGCTGTAATCGCCACCGAGAGGCTTTCCGAAACTGCTGTTTGCCCAATATATTCTGCTAGCGTTCCGGGTCGAAGGCTCCAGACAAGCCTCTCTTCTCTGTAAGTGTCTTGCTGGTCTTCACCACGGATTAATGGCTCTTTTGGCATTGCCTGGTCTTCCTTCCCGGACCTCAGTCCCTCTCACTTCTAAAGACTTCACGGATGAGTTCCTGCGTATCTTTCAGTTGGGGATTTCTCTTTAGGGCTTCATCAACTTTCGACGCCGCTTCTACTTTTCTATGGCCCAGGGCGGTTAGCACCTCGATGGCTTCATCCCTTATGTCCTCTTTCTCTATTGAAGGCACTGTCGTATAGCCCTCATCCATGAGCAATGCAAACTCAGCAACCTTCCCTTGCAACGTCGCTACGATTTTTTGAGCTGTTCTTTGTCCGATCCCCGGCATCCTTTGGAGAAGTTGCACATCCCCATCCTCTATAGCATTGGCAACAGTGGATACGGAAAAGATAAAAGCCTTTGCCGCTTTCGAAGGGCCGATGTCTTCAACCTCAATCAACTTTTCAAAGAACCTTCGTTCAAAATCATTACTGAAGCCTACCAGGATGGGGCGAGGCGGTCTGTCGGGTACATGATAGTAAATCTCTAGCTCGATGTCATCGTCCTTTTTCTTGTCCTGCTCCTGTATCAAGGAGCGCATTACAAACGAGGGGAGAAGGATGTTATATCCCACACCGTTGACCTCAACCACGATTTGCGACTCCTCCCTGTTTATGCTTCTGATAGTCCCCTTGATATAGGAGATCATCTTACTCCTTTAAGGCTTGGTAGCTTTGGTTGCTGTCCAAATCGGACTGCTTATCACAGAGTAGTGACAAAGTGCGATCGCTAAAGCATCGGCAACATCGCTTGGCTGCGGAATCTCCCTGAGTTGAAGCCTCGCCTGAATAGCTCGCTGCACTTGCTCTTTCGATGCTCTGCCGTTGCCGGTGGTGAATAACTTTATTTGAGTGGAAGCATAGTTGAAAACCGGGATTGCATTCTTTGCCGCTGCTAAGCAAATGACCCCTCTAGCATGACCCATCAGAATCGCTGTTGCTGGGTGTTCATAGTGTGAATACAATTCCTCCAGAGCTAAAGACTCGGGCTGGAACTGTTCTAACATCTCAGCGACCCCGTCAAAGAGAGACGAAAGCCTCATCTCCAGAGGGGTCTCTGGAGTGTCAGCGCGAATCACACCCCCTTCCACAAGTGTGACATCTTGCCCCCGAATCTCTATTACCCCGTAGCCGGTGGTTGTTAGTCCTGGGTCGATCCCCACAATCCTCACCTGCTCACCCCCAGCGATTTGTAGTACGGCACTGTTTTCTGAACTCCTTCTTCTAATGAGAGTTTGGGGCTCCAAGCTAGCTCCTTTTTCGCCTTGTCACAGTTGAGGTAGATCCTCTGAATCTCCCCCTGGCGAACAGAGGTATAGAGGGGAGTGTCCTCGTAGCCCAGTGCCTGAGCCATTGCATCGAATATCTCCTGGTCAGATGTTTCCACCCCTGTGCCGATATTATAAATAGCATTACTCCCACGCTCCATGGCTAGAAGGTGGGCTCCCACTATGTCAGATACATGAGTGTAGTCCCGAGTCTTATCTCCGGGGCCGAAGATGGTGGGACGTTCACCAAGAAGCATCTGCCGGGCAAAGATGGCGATAACTCCAGCCTCGCCCTCTGGGTTCTGCCTCGGGCCGTAAACATTGGGATATCTGAGTGCCACATAATTGAGCCCATATTGGATATATGAATGGAGGTAGTGTTCTACGGTGTGTTTGGAAACCCCATATTGCGAGACAGGATTTATCGGGTGGCTTTCGTCCACTGGCAGGTATTGAGGCTCGCCATATACTGCCCCACCAGAGGAGGCGTAGATAAGCTTTTTAACACCGTGGCGCACCGAGTTGACTATTACATTGAGGCTGCCAAGGATGTTTACCTGGGCATCAAACTGGGGCTCGTCAACCGACTTTCTGAGATTCACTTGTGCGGCGTGGTGGCTAACCATCTCTGGCATTTCCCGCTCAAAGACCTCCATTAGCCCTGAATCAGTAATACTCATCTGATAGAGCTTAGCCTTGGGATTGACATTGTCTTTTAGTCCGGTTGATAGGTTATCGACTACTACCACCTCATCTCCCCTTTCAATCAGGGCGTCAACGATGTGGGAGCCGATAAATCCTGCTCCACCGGTAACCAGGATCTTCAATTATATTCCCCCCAGAGCCTGTCTAAAAACCGTGGGTATCTAGGAACATCTGCTCCTATTATGCCTAGAGTAGATGATCTTGGCTACCCTGTTCGGATATTTTTTGGACTTCCCCTAAATGTAAAAAGGCGACGCCAAGGGCCCAGATACTTCAGACCCTTGATGATCGCATCACCGTGCCAGTCGAAGGAAAGCTCTGGCGATCTTAGCAGGGATTCGTGGACTCCAGTTGATTCGATGATACTGAATATAATGTCTATCTGCCAGTTGGCAAGCATTTCATAAAGCTGGCGAGCACGATGGCCTATCCTCAACTCCCTTCCAAGCTTTCTCCGCCACGCTTTTTCATAGCCAGAGAAGAACTTTTCCGAGAAGTCGTTTGTCGATAGCGCCTGATCCAGGGTTTCGGCTGCTATTTCGGCGCAGAGAAGCCCGTAGTATACCCCGCCGCCCGTGGTGGGTTTCACCTGCCCGGCGGCATCCCCTACAACGAGCACCCTCTCCATATAGGTTCTCTTCAGAGGCCTTAGCGGAACGCCCCCATAGGTAGGCGTCGCCTCCGGTGATGCTATCTTATTCTGGCGAAAAAGTGTGCTCAAAAGGTCCTCTAAATGCCTGGCAGTATTTTTTCGGGAAAAAAGCCCAACAAGCGCTTTGTGCTCGGCGGTGGGCACAAGCCAGGCAAAAAAGCCAGGAGCCAGCTTCTGATCAAAGTAGACTTCTATCTCATTAGCGCCATCAATGTCTACCTCAACTTGTGCTCCCATGATAATGTCGTCGATGCTGCCCAACCCCAGTTTCTGAGGGATTTTAGTACCGAATCCGGTGGCAATGACCGCAGTCTTGGATTTGAAGGTTTCCTGCTCCTCCGTTTCCATCCTGACGCCATCATCCAGAACTACGATATTCTTTACCCTGTTACCCAGATGATACTGCGCTCCCTGTCCTCGGGCTTTCTCTGCCAGCCGCTGATCAAAGGCGGCGCGGTCGATAATGTATGCCTGAACACTATCCCTCCGTAGCCTTATCTCCTTCCCCGAGGGGCTGAACAGCTTGGCAGAGCTGGCTGTCCCCAAAATAGTGCCCTCAAAAAAGGGGAATCGCTCGAAACATTCTGCTCCGATAATGCCAGTGCACTGAACCGGCTCGCCAATCCTCTCGTATTCCTCAAGAACCGCTACCTTATACCCTAACCCTGCCAGCCTGTAGGCTATATAACTGCCAGCGACGCCAGCGCCAGCAACTGCGATATCGTACAACTCAGAGCCTTCCTTTACATAAAAGCAGTCCACTATGGGATCGTGTTTGCATGAGAGCTTCAGCTACTGTCCGCTGAACTCCTTAAGAACCAGAACGCCATTCGTGCCACCAAAGCCGAAGGAGTTGGAAATGGCAATATTTACCTTGGCTTTCCTGGCTGTGTTAGGAACAATGTTCAGGTCGCATTGAGGGTCAGGCGTTTCATAATTGATGGTAGGAGGAATGACCCCATCTCGTATGGTGAGAGCGGTGAAGATTGCTTCTACCGCACCTGATCCACCCATAATATGTCCTGTCATAGATTTATTAGAGCTAACGGGAACCACCTTGCCATATTCTCCAAAGGCTGTCTTTATGGCCACGGTCTCAGAGAGGTCATTTACAATGGTAGAAGTTCCGTGAGCATTGATATAATCAACCTGGTTGCAGGATATCCCAGCATCGGCGAGGGCCATCTTCATACAGCGGGCTGCTCCATCTCCTTGGGGGTCGGTGGAGACTATATGGTAGGCGTCATTGGTTACGCCGTAACCTGTCACCTCGGCATAGATCTTGGCTCCCCTCCCAAGTGCCATTTCAAGCTCCTCTAATATGACGATGCCTGCCCCCTCGCCAGGAGCGAAACCATCACGGTCTTTATCGAAAGGGCGACTTGCCCTCTCCGGCTCATTGTTTCTGGGAGAGGTGACTTTTAATGCGTCAAACCCAGCACAAATCAAAGGGGTAATGGCCGCCTCAGCTCCACCTGCGAGCATAAAATCGGTGCCCCCCTGCTGAATCATCCTGAAGGCATCACCAATGGCGTGTGTCCCGGTGGCGCAGGCAGTTACGGGGCAGATGAGCGGTCCCTTGATGCCAAATGCAATGGCGATCTGACAACCTGCCATATTAGCGATAAAACCAGGGACAAAGAAAGGGGAGATCTTATCCTGCATGCCCTCAAGGAGGAGCTGCTGATTATATTCCATGGTTTGCATTCCTTGCAGCGCACTACCTACAATAAGACCGGCCCTATTCTCGTCTACAGAAGTGATGTCGAATTTGGAGTCCTCCATCGCCATCCGGGCTGCGGCTATAGCGTACTGAATGAAGAGGTCCATCGTCCTTATTTGCTTCTTCCCCATGAAATCATCGGGGTTGAAGCCTTTCACCTCGGCAGCGATCTGGCACCGATGATTCTTGGCATCAAATCTGGTAATCATTCCGACAGCCGATATCCCTTGGCATAAGGCTTGCCAGCTCTTCTCCACCCCTATCCCTAGGGGAGTTACTGCCCCTGTACCGGTTATCACTACTCTTCTCATACCTTCTTGACTTCCTCCTTTCGAATCTTGCCCGAGGGGGGACTCTGGCATGTAGTCTACAAAGGCAAGATCCTTGGATGGTTTGTAGCTAGCTAGATGCTGGCGACAAAATAATCCTGGTCTCAGTCGAAGTAGACTTATCGCCCCGCTTAAGAAGGATAAACGTTATGATAATTTCGCTATATAAAACACCGGGGCCCTCTATTGCCACTCCTTACCCTCAGTTGTATGCAGATATTTGCCAGTTTATTTGAGCTTCCGTTCACCTCCCGATAAGAAACCCTCTGTTTAATCATGACGAGGATTTCCTTTGTTGGATAACTCCTCGCCTTTTCCCGCAATATCGCGATGAGAGTCGAAGCTATCTCCTCCCATATTGCGTCCTTGAGCTAGACGCTATACTAAGGTATCATTCTCTAACAGATTATGTTCAAAGGCAGTGAAAAAGTCAACTAAAGCATAATCAAGCCAAGGTAGGGTGGGTGGTCCGAATAAAGTATCGGACTCCCGCAAGGCGGAGAATGAAATGCAACCCACTACCCCGCTAGATTGGAAAACGAAAGATGGGTAGCACAGTTGCTGTGGAGACATTGGGCTGTCGGCTGAATCAGGCAGAGTCAGAGTCTATGGCAAGAGAGCTTGCCGAGGCGGGGTATTGCCTTGCTTCAGCTTCAGATGGTGCTGATATCTACATCCTCAATACCTGCACAGTAACCCATGTCGCCGATCGCAAGTCCCGCCATCTGTTGAGACTGGCGCGACGGAGAAATCCCGAAGCCCTCATCATCGCCATCGGCTGCTATCCCCAGAGAGCACCTGATGAGCTTGCCCAGATGGAGGGGGTTGATATCGTTCTTGGCAATGGAGAAAAGGCTCGCATTCTCGATATTATAGAAGATAGAGGCATGATTGACAGAGAACCACCCAATAACACTGCACCCACCCTTCGCACTCGTAGCATGGTGAAGATCCAGGAAGGGTGCAACCAGTTCTGCTCCTATTGCATTGTGCCATTTGTCCGGGGCAGGGAACACAGCGAACCCATTGAAGAGGTAGTGAACGAGGCCAAAGAGAGAATTAGTGTAGGCTATCAGGAGGTGACGCTGACAGGGACCCAAATCGGGGCCTACAAGCCCAGCCTGGAGATGCTCGTCCGGCGCATCCTTGCTGAGACCGATATTGGGCGACTGCGCCTGTCTTCTCTTAGACCTCAAGACCTTACTCCACAGCTTATCGCCCTATGGGATGATGACAGGCTCTGCCCCCATCTGCATCTCTCCCTCCAGAGTGGGAGCGACTCGGTGCTTACAAGAATGCTGCGGCAATACTCAGCCGCTGATTACCAGAAGGCAGTAGCTAGAGTTAGGGAGGCAGTGCCAGATGTTGCTATCACCACCGACATTATGGTGGGCTTCCCCGGAGAAACGGATGAGGAATTTGAGCAGAGCCACCGCTTTTGCCAGATGATGGGGTTTGCTAATATCCACGTCTTCTCCTACTCGGAAAGGCCGGGTATCCTCGCCGCTGAGATGCCACAAAAGGTTGCAGAGAAGGTAAAAAGTGTGAGAAGCAAGAAGATGCTTGAGCTGTCAAAGGAGATGGCCTCTCGGTATCGTGAGCGGTTCTTGGGGCGAAGCATGACGGTGCTCTGGGAGAGGGAGGTGGAGAGGGGGGTCTGGGTTGGACTCACTGAGAACTATATCAGAGTATTTGCCAGTAGCAACGAGCCGTTGAAGAACAAGTTTACTCCAGCCAAATTGGTAGGCTGGCACAATAATGACCTATGGGCTGTCCCTCTCTTTTCCCCGGTCAATATGTCTTGATCACCCTGCCGAAGGGCAACTGAAACTCCGAGTTACGGATGTAGTGGGCGGTATTGCCCTGCTTTACCGGTAGCTTGTGCCACAGATCGACTGGTGAGACCGAGTCAAACTGCAATGACCCAGGCCCCTGCCATACCTCGGAATACGTGAAGGGCGCTATCACTTCGATGAGCTGAACCAGTGATGGTGGATGTCCCTCTTCTGGATGGGGAATGACCCTGAGATTGAAGAGAGGAAGGGCAGGCAACTGGCTGGGATCGACGGGTGCCTCCACTTTCATTGTGGCAGTACATAGCCTGTTGCCTGTCGGGCGCTCCACCGTTCCCATGATTGTCTCCCCCACATTGCTCAGGTCAATGCTGGCCAGCTTCTTGGGAAAGCCCCAAATCTCCCTGCCCGCCGCCATGCCAACGTCAGAGTCAAGAAGTATCTTGCTGACATATACCCCCATCCTGCCCTCAAACTGGCACAATAGCATCTGTATTGCCTCATTGTAGGGCCCCACAGTACTGAATCCATATCTGGCGATGAATATGATCACTGTAGCGGGCAAGACGAGTTCCAATCCTTGAGGCAAGCTGTCAAGGGCTGCCTCCTCCTCGGTTTCGTAGGTAAACTGTATGGCATCTACATTCTTGTACACAATTGGCGGCTTGGGGTATAGTGAGGCATCAACTGGCATGCTGAAGCCGAACCTGTCTGTAGTTAGCCTCCCCATGTTTGCCATTTCTTCGCTTCCTTTCCTGAGTTGTGCCTACATTGTTTATGATGCACAAACCCATAATGGTGTCTAGCTATTTCTCCTCTTCCTTCAATTTTGATAGGTAAATGGCGCTGGTCTCTTCGATTCTGCCGTATTTCAGCACCTGGTCTATCAGTTCTTCGCTCCATAGGCTATTCTCAATCACTCGAGAAAGCGACATCGTATCAAGCTGCGATACCTCCATCCACTTGCCTGCTTGCTTTATTGCGTCATCCAGTTCCTTGCGCTCGTCCTCACTCTTTCCAGGGAACTTCAGCTTCTCATCAAATTTGACCCTGACCTTGCGGTCACTGCCCTTGATTACCTCTACCTCTTCCCTCCTGGCATAGTCAAGAATGGCCTCTTTTACTTTAGCCATCTCCTCATCTATTTCCGATTCCTCTTCTCTGAGCTGGGCATACTTGTTAACCAAAACAACCCCAGGTTCATTGAGGTATTCATTCAGCGGTAGGGATTCCACCTTGACGAAGTGCTTCCGCAGCGGACACAGGTCGGGGTACTCACACCAATCGCACAGGCCAGACTCTCTGGGCGTGAAATGATCGGTAGCTCCTATCTCATCAATTGTCCTGATTGTATCCTCCACCAGCCTGGAGATTGCCTCCTCGGAGCGCGACGAAACCAGATCTTTATCAAAGGCAAGATAATGCCACACAAGCCTGATATTCTTTATATCTGGCCATTTCTTCTGAACACCGATGTGGTATAGGCCCAGTTGCCTATCGTTATCGGCATCCTGTTGGCTTGGCAGGTAGGCGGAAGTCTTGTAGTCATGTATCTGGTAGACATCGCCCTCGGCGCGTGACAAGCGGTCGATGTATCCCATCAACCTGTATCTATCATCATCCAGTGAAAAGGCAATCCTCATCTCGGTGCTAATGGTTATGTCCGAGTCAAATGGTGCATACCGCTTGTAGTAGGTCTCTAGCATTCTCTCGCCCAGAGCCTTGTAGTGGTCCTGCGTTAAGTCTTTCTTGGTGATAATGATTGAGTCATGCCAGTTCTGCTGCCAGATATTGTCGTAGTAGGAAAGCAGCTCATCTAGAGTATTTACCTTGGTAAGCCGAACATCGTTATAGCACTTCTTCAGAGTGTCGTGAACCCTCGTTCCCAGGAACGCTTCAACGCCTTCAACGTCCCGCTTGATCTTGTCCCGGTAGCAGAGCTTGTACTTCAACGGGCACTGCTCATACATGCTCAGTTGCGAATGAGAGTAGGTAGCCATGATAACACCTCACCATATGTTTCAACCCGGCCTATCAGATTCCTTGTTCATTCTTGTGTTCAAATGGAGGCAGGAATCGATAGTCTCTCCCTCAGGGCCTTAAGATTCAGCACATCCTCTTTATTATATTGCAGCAGTAGAGCCAGAGCATCCTGGTCGCCATGATTCCGATACCTCCACCACAGTATTACTGCCTGAAATCCATCAACACCCTCCAGTTGTCTGGGAATACCCAGTTGCCGCTCCACTGCCTTGAAACCGCCTTTAAGGTTCATTCTCCAGCAGTCATACATCAGGTCGTGGTGGTAAAACATGCTGGCCAAATCTACTTCCAGATGGGTGTATATGAAGGGAAGGTCGAACCGGCTCCCATTATAGGTGAAGATCGTGTCCACACCATCCAGAGCCCCAAGCAGATTATCCTTGGTTACGGCGTCGCCCACGAACTGGACCAGCCGGCTGTCCCTACCATCCACGAGATAGATGCCGATTACGGTTATCTCGTTATAGTACCGTGATAGCCCAGTGGTCTCAATATCCAGGTACGCATCAAACATTGTGTTATTCCGTATAATACCTTATCAAACCCTTCTCTAAAAGGGCTTATCATTACCCACAAACAGAATCCCCCTTGCCCCCTTTACGAAAGGGGGAAAACATGTGGGCAATGACGAGCTCTTGGTTTTCTTATTGTAAAACAGCATAACCCCCCTTGCCCCCTTTACAAAGGCGGTTGCCCTCTAGCGAATCATGCAAAGTGATGTGGCTGATACCGTTCGTGGTGAGCCCTTCGGCTCCGCTCAGGACAGGCTTAGCGAACCATAAACAGCCCTTCGACAGGATCAGGGCGAACGGAATAGATCTATTTTAGGAGTAGATATTCCAAATTCAAATGCTACAGATATTTTGAATTTTGGTCATATAGATTTTGAAATTATCTAGGATTTCAAGCTTGGACATTAGGATTGGTTTGTACCTGCTTCGCAGGCTGATGGATGCCCCAAGACCCTCACCAGAGGGGAGACCCCTCTGGACTCTCTCTTCTGTCCCCTCTCCCTTGAAGGGAGAGGGTTAGGGTGAGGGTGAGGGTGAGGGTGAAGGTAGATTCCCCCCTCCCTCTACCTCCTCCTACAGATCGGAGTCCTCCGCTTTGTGAGAGTCCGATAAATCGGACGATGAATCGGACCTCCCGCCAGGGGTGGGAGGATATTCTATATTCTCCATGAGTTAGTGGTTCAGCACCTGAAGACGCTTGGTTTCAGGGCCTAGACAAAGGTGTGGCGAGGCTGCACGTTCAGCGCGCAGCCTCGCCACACCGCACCGCGCCCTCAACACTAGCTGGCACCTAGCTCAGCAAAAGACTGAGGGAAATACCTCCCGGCATACACAGACTTTATGCCAGTTATGAGCTCAGAACTGGCGGCCTTCTTCGGAATGAAGCCGTATGCTCCCGCCCGCTTTGCCACGAGCATATTCTCTTCCTCATCATACTGT
>Ga0209991_10001006_pt1 | contig 12692 bp, 6 predicted proteins | sample ChitaG_FD_183167 | JGI IMG/M metagenome (GOLD analysis project Ga0209991, IMG submission 183167) | Deep subsurface microbial communities from South Pacific Ocean to uncover new lineages of life (NeLLi) - Chile_00310 metaG (SPAdes)... | ecosystem: Environmental > Aquatic > Marine > Oceanic >...
AGGATTTCACGAAAACCTTCGCGGGCCCACGGGCACCGATATACCACAAAATAAAGGCCGGTGCATATTATCTAAATGGTGCCTGCGTGGCATATAACATCGGCAGAGAGCGAACCTTTTCTGTTCTTGGACACGAGGGCTGGCACCAGTTCAACAAAAAGCATTTCAAATTCCGCCTGCCGAGCTGGCTTGACGAAGGTGTCGCAATGCTCTTTGAGACCAGCAGATATGAACAGGGATTATTTTATTTTGAGCCGGGCCGAAATATATATCGACTCGGCGCATTGAAAAAGACCCTGATAAAAAACAAAATGATACCGCTAAAAAAATTGATGGCTATAAACCCCGGCGAAGTGCTTGCTACGGATGAGGCTGAGGCTATAGTGGCTTTTTACGCGCAATCCTATGCGCTGGTGCGATTTCTGCGGGAAGAAGGTTACGGAAAACGATTGGCTGATTATCATCAGCTGCTCCTGGGCGGTCTGAGGGGGGATTGGCCACTCGGCGAGGCGAGCAGAAGAATCGCAGCAGATAGAAACATCCCCTTAACTGTTCGGTGGAACCGGGCTGTCGGCCCGCTGTTATTCAAACAGTATATCGGCGATGATTTCGACCAAATCGAAGAAGAGTATCTGGCATTCTGCAGGAAGATAGTTTATCACGTACACTTTAAGTGAGTTCATAGTTCGTAGTTCGTGGTTCGAAGTATTCAGTTATGTCCGAACAGCGTCCGGTATCCATCCCACAGTGGGATACCCCACGTGGTATCCTAATTTTAGCTTCGGCTTCGCCCCGGCGAAAACAGCTGTTAACCGAAGCCGGCTATAAATTTACGGTTGTTCCCCCGGAGATTGATGAGTCAGCTTTTCTATCTGAGCATATCAGCCCTTGTGAATACGCCAAAGGGTTGGCCCTGGCCAAGGCAAAAAACGTCGCTGCCAGGTTCCCGGAGTGTTTGGTCATCGGTGCGGACACTGTCGCGGATTTTAACGGCCAAATGTTCGGCAAGCCTGCTGATGCAAAAGAGGCGGAACAGATTACCAGGAAGCTATTTGGTGCACCACACAAGGTAATAACCGCTGTTGCGATTGTCAGAATAGCCGAGGGCACCGAAATAGTCAAAAGCGAGACCACGGCAGTTTATCCAAAACAAATGAGCACTGAGCAAATAGCCAAGCACATCAAAAGCGGTTCCTGGCAGAACAAGGCGGGTGCCTATGCTATCCAGGAGGATGGGGATGAATTTATTGAGAAAATAGAGGGCAGTTTAACAAACGTAATGGGCCTGCCGATGGAACTTCTGCAGCGACTGCTGGAAAGAATTGCCGATTGAAATTATCGTGATTTGGAAAAAATACGGGTTTTTGGGGATTTTTTTCAGAGGGATGTTGGTTTTTGGGGTAAAAATGGGGCTTGGTAGGTTAATCTGCTGAGTTTGGGTAAAATAGGCAAAAAAAAACGTTCGAAAACGTGCAAAAACGTTCAAAAACGTTTGAAAACATTCAAAAATATTCAAAAATATTCAAATTTTGAGTAGAAACGTTCAAAAATATTCGAAAATATTCGACTTTTTTAGACGCTGATTCCGCCGTCGCTAAAGCTTCCGTCTTCGTCCCAAATGGATTTATCAAGGGACTACGCCGGACAAGACGGTGGACAAGTGCGCAGCAAAGTTCAGCCACAGATTTCCCAGATTAACACCCCCGACTACGATATTCGAGGGCAGGCAGGGTAAACTCCTCCGCTCAGGACAGGGTTTTTAGTTTTGAGTTTTTAGTTGGCGGGGATTATTTGTCTGTTTTGCCGGTTAAGGTTCACGAGTAGAGACAACCTAAGAAAAGCGATTTTTCTTGAAATGATGATATGGCTCAAGTATTTTTGTTCTTGATAAGTTCTTAGGGAGTGTATTGATTCTATGTCCGGAGTGCTAGAGCTAACTCACGAACGGCTGGGATGGCCGACAAGACAAGATATAATGAGGCCTAAGGGGGCTGGCCCTCGGGTTATTGCCGACTTGGCGAAGCGCAAGATAGAAACAGCGATAAGTCGTCGAGATGTCAGTGTTAGTGTCGGCGTTTTAACGGCTAATCCTCGATCAAACAAGACGGAAGATCCGCTGGCCATCGTTTGTGATTTTGCAGGTGAAATTGATGAAGATGTACTGCGCGAAACTCACAGGTTAGCGTGGAGCTTTTCTCGCTCACCTATGTTGATCACGCTTGAGCCGAGTTTAATCAGGGTCTGGACCTGTTGGAAACGACCATTAGAACAAGATGAAGAACTTCGGAAATTATGCGTGGAGCAGCTGGAGGGAGATTCGTTTGAGGAATGGTCGTTATCCGTACAAGCGGCGAGGGCGCTACAGTGGGTAGAACTGGCCTCAGGAAGTTTCTTCAGAAATCCGAGATATTCGAAATATTTTCGTCGCGAGCAACGGGCGGACCAGTTAATGCTTGAGGACTTGAGGGGGCTTCGGGAGCGACTTCTGGCTATGAGCTTGCCGCAAGATATCTGCCACGATTTGCTTGCAAGAGTGATCTTCATAGAGTTTCTATTTCAACGGAAGGACTCTCAGGGCTACGCTGCGTTAAATGAAAATGTTCTCGCAAGTCTCCACAAGAAGGGTGTTTTGTCGAAAGTTCATAAAGATTTGGCGAGCATTTTAGATAGTCACGAGGAGACTTATCGATTCTTTCGAGAGCTAAACGACAGGTTTAATGGAGACTTGTTTCCGGGCAAGGGTGAAACGGCCAAAGAGAAAGAGGGCGAGTGGACGGACGAGATGCGGCAGGTGAGGGCAGACCCTCACCTGAAACTGCTGGCCAAGTTTGTGAGCGGAAAGATGGAAATGGCAACTGGCCAGTTTTGTTTGTGGAAGAGGTATGCATTCGATGTGATTCCGCTTGAATTTATCAGCAGCATCTATGAGGAGTTTGTAAGCAAGAAAAGAGGCAAGAAGGGGAAAGCGGCCTCGGGGGTACACTACACGCCGGGGCATATCGTTGACCTTATGCTGGATTCTGTTCTACCATGGGATAGTAGGGATTGGAATCTGAAAATCCTTGATCCCGCATGTGGCTCTGGAATATTCTTGGTGAAGGCATATCAACGTTTGGTTCACCGATGGAAGAAGGCGCATGGGTCGGAGGGAAAACCAGGAGCACAGGAGCTAAGGAATTTGTTGGAGAATAATGTTTTTGGGGTGGACATTGATCCACATGCGGTGCGTGTAGCATCCTTCAGCCTGTACCTTGCCATGTGCGATGAACTTGAGCCGAGATACGTCTGGCGAAACGTCAATTTTCCGCGCTTGCGCGACAAAAGATTGACAGAGTCGGATTTCTTCGCGGAGGACAAGGAGGGCTTCCGAACAGATGAGGATGCAGAGAGGTACGATTTGGTTATAGGCAATGCACCATGGGGACACGATCTTGCGACCGAACTGGCGAAAACATGGGCTACTCGGGATCCCCGGGATATTTGGCCGATCCAGTATAAGAGTCCAGGGCCGTTGTTCTTGGTGAAAGCGGCCTTGCTGGCAAAGGAAGGCGGTTGTGTATGCATGATTCAACCTGCTCAGGGCCTGCTCACAAACCGACAGGCCAAAGCAATGGCTTTTCGTCAGAAGCTGTTTCGGAGGTTCAAAGTAGATGAAATCGTGAACCTCGCTGCGATCCGCTTTGGACTTTTCAAGGACTCTATTTCTCCTGTGTGCATAGTTACATTACGGGCAAAGCCACCTGATGGAGAGGCATTGAGATACATTTGTCCCAAACCAACACGGTCGAGAGAAGACGAATACCTGATTGTGGTAGAGCCACATGATGTTAATTATGTTTTTTGGCATGAGGCGACAAGTGAGCCGGAGGTGTGGTCCGCTTTAATGTGGGGAGGACGGAGAGATCTCGTTTTGGTACGAGGGCTTAAGCAGAAGCAAAATTTGGCGAACCTTTTGTCTACGGGGCACATTCGGAAAAGGCAGGGCATTATCAGAGGTGACCGGAAAAAAAACCAGAGCACAATAGTTGGAAGACGAATATTAAAAACAAATGCTGTTCCTGCAGGTTCGTTTCTGTTTATCGATCCGGACAGGCTCCCAAGGAATGAGGATCCTCAGGTTCACAGCCGGGATTCTACCGATTTCAGTGCATTCGAGATACCGCAGTTGATTATTAAACAGAGTTGGAAGGTGGAGGGGCGCTTTAGTTCGTTTCTTGTGTTGCCGGAAAAGTTTGACGAAGGGATCATTTGTTCGAAGAGTTACGTAAGTGTGCACGCAGATGAGACATACCGTCCGCACTTGGAAGCCGCATGTCTGACGTATAACAGTATGTTGGCGGTTTACTACCTTTTCCTGACCAGTGGTAGATGCTCTGGCTTCATTCCCGAGGCGTATGTGGAGGAGTTACTCTCTGTCCCAATTCCCGAGGCAGCGGAGGAACTTCTCAGGGGGCTGAGGAGATTTGAGGAGATCGACCAGCGGGTGCGGAACAGCTTTGCGTTTAGGGATGCGGAATGGGTCTTAGTTGAGGACTTATTTAATTATACACTTAAAGATTTCAAGGGAGGGATGAGTTCGCCTGGGCGTCGGCCAACTCGTGGGGTAGACGGAGAAAAAGGAGGGCGAGAGGGAGTATTAACAGCGTACTGTGAGTATTTCAAGCGAGTGCTCCGAGCCGGATTTGGAGAAGACAAGCAGGTCTCGGCGACAATCTTTACAGAAGAGAGCGATGCATTTCTACCTGTGCGGATGGTTGGTATACATCTTGAAACCCAAGAGGAGCCCTTTATCCGCGAGGAAAGAATTGAATCAGCGAAATTAATTGAGCGATTAAATAAGTTGGATAAGCAATTTTTGAAATCCAATGCGCAACCGGCGGAAGGCGGCATCTTCTATCGGAGGGTGGCGCGGATATATGATACTACGACAATAGGCAAAAGGAAGGTTCCGATGGTATTTATTGTCAAGCCTGACCAGATTCGTTATTGGACAAGGTCTATGGCTATGAGAGATGCGGATGAAGTAGCGGGGGATATTATGCTTTGGCGCGAAGGATCACAAGGGAAGTAAATGATGAGGGAGAGATAATTGGTCGCGAGACAAACCTATTCAGAAAGACGATGGCCGGATACACCTGAATTTAACTTGGTATTGCGGAGATTAAAAGAGGGCGGTTCAACAAGACTTTTGGAACTAATATGGAAGGGGTACGATGCTTTTTGTGCGGAATGTTTATCGCAGGTTGATTGCAGCGTGGATGATGGAGATTTGGAGAGGGATATAACGCAACTACTTGAACCAAAGATTCGTGAAGGCATGACTGGATTTGAGCCTTTTGACGTTCAGCACGGGCCTTATGAACCTGAGAGCTGGCTTGGCCCGCCCGCTCAGCCTCCTCTATATGACATCGCATTCAAGCTGCGGTGCAACCCAAGAGTAATGTGGCCTTTGGAGGCGAAGGTATTGAGGACAGACGGAAGTGTGGCAGAGTATATTAAGGAAATAAGGTCGAATTTTCTGACTTGTAGATATGCACCTTTTTCAAGCGAAGCGGCCATGCTTGGCTATTTGTTGGGGGGCGATTCTCAGGTAACGTTTAGCAATATTGGGATTAAAGGAAATTGGAAACTTAATATGCACCTACAGTTTCCTGATCGTGATCACAGAACTTCAGACCATAAGCGTAAAATTCCGGAGGGCAAGGTGTACCCTGCAGATTTTCGTTGCCACCATCTACTTTTCAAACTCAAAGTTTTGTGAGAGATTAGAGTAGGATTAATTGGTCCCAATTAGGAAGTAGGCCCGGTTAGAAATAACAACAGAGACTGGATCCCAGCTTGCGCTGGGACAAGCGGGGTAAAGCATTTCGATTTGAGATCCCTCGGCTGGGCTCCCTCCTTCGCCAATCCTTCTCCGCTAAAGCTACGAAGGACAGGGGCTACGGAGGGCAGGCCGCTCCTTCGCATAAAGCTTCCGTCTTCGTCCCAAATGGATTTATCAAGGGACTACGGCGGACAGGCTCCGGCACGAAGAAAATTAGCCACGGATAGCTAAGCCATAAATTACACAGATTAAGTCGTGCAAAAGAAGTGAAATTTGTTAGAATAGAGCTTATAGAAGGCGTTCGATTTTTAGGCTTGACTGCTGAAGACAAATTCGATACCCTGCCGGAGCATTTAAAACAAGCGCCTGCCAGACAATATGTGGCTCGATGAACCAGAGAAATAGCCGTTATTTTAAAAAATTCGTTCCTTCTGCCCGACTATGGCTCTTCGCTGCGTTAGTTTTATTAGTGGCGGTCGTGCTTTGGAGCTGCTCCCGATTAACCGCCCGCCCCATCCGTAATGTCATCCTGATAAGTATCGACACCTGCCGCGCAGATTACCTCAGCTGCTATGGCTACCACCGAAAAACAACTCCCAACATCGATGCCATTGCCGATGAGGCCGCCTTGTTTGAGAATGTGATTTCGCCCGTCCCGCTGACCCTGCCGTCGCACTGCTCCATGCTAACCGGGACTACCCCGCTTTATCACGGTGTTCATGAAAATGTTAACTATCGGCTGGAAAAATTCAATCTGACTCTTGCCGAACTGTTGCGCCAAAAGGGCTATACTACCAGCGCAATAATAAGCTCCCTCGTTCTGGACTCTCAGTTTGGTCTCAATCAGGGATTCGACACCTATAACGACCACTTTATCCAGCCAATCACGAGTTGGTATCAAAGCGAGCGCAGGGGCGACGAAGCGAGCCGCTTCGCCTGCGATTGGCTCGAAAAACACAAAAGCGAAAAGTTTTTTCTGTTCCTCCATTACTTTGACCCCCATGACGATTATCGTCCCCCTGAGCCGTTTGCCACCATCTTTAAGGATAACCTTTATGCCGGGGAAATCGCATACACTGATTACTGCATCGGTGAAGTTATACTTAAATTGAAAGAATTAGGGCTCTATGATTCAACCTTATTAATCATTACCTCCGACCACGGAGAAGGCCTTGGCGAACACGCAGAGCCATACCACGGGTTTTTCGTTTACAACAGTACGGTACGAGTCCCTCTTATTATCAGAGCGCCTGGAGGCCCGAAAGGCAAAAAGGTTCCTGACGTAGTAGGCTTAGTTGACGTTGTTCCTACCATTTGCGGCCTGCTCGGAATCGACCCACCCCAAGTGCTGCATGGAAAAGACCTGTCACCTCTTTTCAGGGAAGGCGGGAAAATCCAGAACAATGAAAGATACATCTACTGCGAATCGTTACAGGCAACCCTATATGGCTGCAGCCCACTGCTCGGCCTTGTCCAGGACCGCTGGAAGTATATCCATGCCCCCAGACCGGAGTTATACGACCTCGACAAAGACCCTCACGAAGACAAAAATTTGATTGATGAACACCCTAAGCGCGCCCAACTCTTGAAAAACCACCTCGAATTGATCCTACAGGAGCAAGCGCAAACCAGGCCGTCCGATGATAAGTTTGTACTTGATAACAAAACCAGGAAACGTCTGGAATCCCTCGGATACATCGCCAGCGGCCGCATAAGTGACAATCTCGATTTAGATGCCTCCAAAGAAGACCCCAAGGATTGGATTCGCTTGCACAAGCAATTCCAGTCGCTTAGAGGCTGCATGAGAGCAAAACAGTACCCCGATGCTGAAATTATATGCAGGCAGATACTGACAGAAGACCCGGAATTCAGCCTGGGCTATTTCTTCATGGGTAAAATCAGTTTCGAGAAGAATTATACTGCGGAGGCAATTTCATATTTTTCCAAATTCTTATCGATGATTGACCGGACAACCACCCGGCAACCCGAGGAGACACGGCAGAGCTTTATTTCCGAGTGCGCTAACGTAGCTTACCAGCATCTGGGGATGCTTTCTTTACAGCAGGGAAGCTACAACAAAGCACTTGCGTATTATTCCAACGCTCTGCAGATAAAGCCTGATTCGGCCGACACGTACTACAATATGGGCAGTGTTTATAGTAAACAGGCTAAGTTCGAGCAAGCGGTTGAACAATACAACAAATCCCTCGAGCTGGACCCGAACTTCCCTGATGCTCACTATAACCTCGGCAATTCCCTTTTTAAACAGGGAAAACTCGAAGAGGCCATTGCAAGCTATAATAAGGCGATTAAGTTGAGACCTAACTTCCGTGAAGCTATAGAGAATCTTCAAGTTGCACGGTCCCTCAAAGAGAAACGTGAGAAACAATAATTCTTTCTGGGAACATCGTGATTGAGAGTAACTATTTAGCGCTTACTATGGAAAAATTCAATATAGCCTTTATTTGCCGTTAATTTGCAGAAAAAGCGGAAAAAAGTGGCAATATAGCCTTTATTTGCCGTTAATTTGCAGAAAAATAGTTCGACAGGCTCACTACGAGGGGCGGAAAAAAGTGGCAAGATTTTTTATTTTTTTTCTTGCAATGGAGGCGGCTATATGGTATAAATTGGTTTAATCGGGGGGGGGTTGCGCTCCACCCCCCCGCAAAAGGTCTTCGTGTTTGTTGAAAATATTATTAACAAACAAGATATACGAGGGAGTGCGGGAAATAAAATGGACCGTACATGTAATACGAAATGCGCGATACGTAAAGGATTTACCCCATTAGAAATAGAGATACCCAATCGAGTAAGCCCCTTAAGCGACCGAGGGTCTTACCGGGTAAGTAAAAGATTTCTAACGGGGTGAAGAGAGCAGGATTTTCGAAGCTTTTGGAAGAATAACCGTTTTAGCTCAAAGTTTTATTTATTAAGGAGGAGTAACATGTCGAAAAAGTTGTTTTCTGAAGTGTTTGGAATTATTTTTTTTGTTGAAGATTGTTCGAGGCAGGCGCGAATTTTGGAAATGGTGAAGGTTATTCGTGCTCGTTGCACGAAGGTTTTCGTGCCTGTTGAAAACAATAACGTTTTGGCTCGCAGCCAAAGAAAGTTTTAACATTTTATTTTTTAAGGAGGAATATCATGTCTAACAAATTGTATTTTCTAATCTCTTTTGTTCTGGTGCTGTCTCTGGCCGGTAACGTCCTGGCGTACGACATCATGATGTGGGACAATGACGAAGGCAACGGCGACCGACTCTGGGACACTGCCACGAACTGGATATCACCCGGCAAAATACCTAAATACCCGGCGTACAACGACTGGGCCGCGCTCGATGAGTATTTAGGAGATCCCAATAACGGCCCGATTATCAATGCCGACATGAACGCAGTTGCTATGTGGATAGATATCGGTTATTACACGAGTGATGCTGAAGTGATCCTGACGATGGAAGGCGGTTCGCTTAAGGTCGGTCTTTGGCTTTCAATGAACTACTACCAGGGAGGCTACTATAGATTAGATATCACTGGCGGCACTATAGATGTAAATTATGTGTACGCCGGCCTCGTTGCCGATACTGGGTCCGCCACAATCAATATGAGCGGCGGCGCCTTTAACACCCCCGGGTATCAAAGATTGGCAACTGACTTCGGGTATCTTGCCATCGGAACAGGCGTTCTTTGCCCGCAAGCCGATATGAACATGACGGGCGGTTACGCTGATGTCGGTTGGCTTCAGATCGGCTCCTTTGATACGCGGACGGGTAAAGGTCACGTGGATCTGCATGGCGGGACTCTTGAGGCCGATATACTTGGTATGGGCGGCGGCGGCGAAGGCACTATGGATTTCGCCTATGACGGTACACTGATAATAGATGGCGATTACAGGGTGCCCAATGGTTGGCTGTTCGACCCGTGCGACCCGTGCAGCAATACTCCCCTTCTTGGCCCTGTCGCTTTCCCTGTCGATTTCCCTGTCTCTATCGTCCCTGTCGATTGGGACGGTTATACGGGGACTATAGGCATACTCGTCAAGAGGGGCCTGATAACCGCCTACGGCACCAAGGTCGGCGAGATTATTACTGATGACATCAACCATCCCAATGAGGTGGGTCTGCGGGCCGTGGTAAACTTGGACTATGACGTAACCAATCCCGGCCAGACCACCATTACTGGCGGAGCGGTCGATCCGAACCTGGCCTGGGACCCCGACCCGCTCTTCGGCGGGGGTCTTTTGGCCACGGACGACCTCCTTAGCTGGGCTGCGGGAGACAATGCGGCCTCGCACGAGGTGTACCTCGGCACCAGCTTTGACGATGTCAATGACGCCAATACTGCTTCCGACCCGAACATATATCGAGGCAGCCAAGAACTTGCCGACGTCAACTATCCTGTCTCTACCGTATGGGGCACGACTTACTACTGGCGGATTGATGAGGTCAACGACCCAAATACGTGGAAAGGCACGGTCTGGAACTTCCCGATAATTCCGGCCTCGGTCACGAACCCCAGGCCAACCGGGACGGGTGTCAATCCCCTTTTACCGGTCCTTAAGTGGGGCCCGGGACCCATAGTGGCAGATGTGAACGGGCATTACGTGTACTTCAGCTCCGATTTTAACGATGTCAACGACCGTGACCCTGACCCGAACGTACGGACAGTTGTAAGCGATCCCTGCTTTCCTCTCGGGCTTCTTGAACTGTACACGCAGTACTACTGGGCGGTAGACGAGTTCAACGACTCTGAAGATCCCAAGTTCTGGCCGTCACCGGTCTTGAATTTCACGACAACCGACCATATTCCCGTGGACGATATGGACTCGTATGTGGATTCTGAAGCCCTGAAAGATACATGGCACGATTGGTTTACCGCCGTCGCTGGCACCGCCCAGGACAATTCCGAAGTTCTCCGTGAGACGACCATCGTTCATGGTGCTGATAGTAGCTCGTCGATGGAGTACAGGTATAACAATTGGGTCGGTGGAGGCGGGGCCAAAGTGAGGTGGTCAGAGTCCTGGGCGTATGCTTCTGATTTGGGAGCCGGGGCGGATTGGAGTCTTGGCGGCAGTAGTAAATCGCTGGTGCTGTACTTCTATGGCGACCTATACAATTTTGAGAATTCCGTGCCTGCCGGACATGGAGCTGACCCTGTTTATGACCGGATGTGGGTAGGTCTGGAAGATGGAAGCGGCGCTTTTGCGATGGTGCATTGCGACGATATGAACGAGATAGACGAGCCATGGTGGCATGAGTGGAATATTAGACTGCAGGACTTCAATGATGGCGGCGTGGACCTGACGGATGTCAATAATATGTATATCGGCTTTGGTGTCAGAGCCTCGCAAACCGTCAATGGCACCGAGGGTAAGGTATACTTCGACGATATCCGGACCTATCCGCCCAGGTGCGTTTCTTCGCTGATTGTAGCCGACATCACCGGTGACTGCAAAACTAACTATGCAGACGTTGATATAATGGCACGCGACTGGCTGATGTATGATTATAATATTCCGGCTGTTGCAATTAGTGGTGCTCCGGTCGGCTGGTGGCAGTTTGACGAGGGCAAGTTCGCAACCACTGCAGATATCTCCGGTTACGGCAACCACGGCACCATCTTCAATGAAAGATGGGTGGACGGCTACCCGAATGACCCAAATGACTCGGCGCTGCATTTCGACGGTGATCGTGTAGCTTTCTATGACAGAGTGGAGTGCGCCGTAAGAATCAACGAAGGAAACCAAGTAGGCGACTATCCTGCCGAATTGATGCCAGCTACCTTTACAGTAGCATTCTGGGCTAAGATCGACAGCTTCGACTATTTCGAGGGTTTAGTCGGCGCCGGTACTGATTGGGGCCAGGATGAGTGCGGATTCTATTTCTATAGCAGCGGCCACTCTGGTAATGAGACTCTCGGCCTGATGATAAGCACCGAGGATTCACTGAACTTTGTCGAAACGCAGAATATCTACAAAATAGATACGTGGTATCACCTTGCCGCCACCTATAACGATGCGAACATGGTGTCTATCTATGTCGATGGTCAGCAGGTACCTTGTGGTCTTGCGCGGGGGGGGAATCCTGCTACGTTCGGTGGTCCCATCAAACCAGCGGACGTAGGCGGCCCGATCAAGTGGATGAGCAACAACGGCAAGTACCCCCCGTATTTCGCCATTGGAGCGTTCCCGTCTGGCGACGGTTTCAATAGGGCCACCTGGTACTATGGTGATGCGACCATCGATGATGTCCGCGTCTATGGCTATGCCATGCCGCCTGGCGAGATTGTGACCCTTGCTGAACAGGGGCCTACCCTATATTTTGAGCTGGCCTCACCAGCCAATATATATGACCTTGAGGCGAAAACATTCAAGAAGGTCAACTTCAGGGACTATGTGATTCTGGCGGACCATTGGCTTGGAGACCCGGCACTATGGCCGCTGCAGTAATCTGCGCTGCTACAAGGCTAAGTATCGGTTGAGATTGCACCAATCCGGGGCCTATGCTGAATTATTTGGCATAGGCCCCGTTGTCTTTTCAGCAGCGAGCTCACAACAGACGCAGAACACAAACGACAATGACAACACGAATTGAATAAACCCGGATTCCCCAGATGAAGTCGTGCAAAAGAAGTGAAATTTGTTAGAATAGAGCTTATAGAAGGCGTTCGATTTTTACGCTTGACTGCTGAAGACAAATTCGATACACTGCCGGAGCATTTAAAACAAGCGCTTGCCGGACAATATATGGCTCGATGAACCAGAGAAATAGCCGTTATTTTAAAAAATTCGTTCCTTCTGCCCGACTATGGCTCTTCGCTGCGTTTGTACTGTTAGTGGCGGTCGTGCTTTGGAGTTGCTCCCGATTAACCGCCCG
>Ga0209991_10001007_pt1 | contig 12689 bp, 12 predicted proteins | sample ChitaG_FD_183167 | JGI IMG/M metagenome (GOLD analysis project Ga0209991, IMG submission 183167) | Deep subsurface microbial communities from South Pacific Ocean to uncover new lineages of life (NeLLi) - Chile_00310 metaG (SPAdes)... | ecosystem: Environmental > Aquatic > Marine > Oceanic >...
GAGGAACGCGGAATTTTTGGAAGGATTCTACCCCCCGCGGAACTTCGCGTTCCCCCCTCCCCAATACACCGTCTTCGAGACATCGAAGGTGGTGGTCCTCCCCATCCCCTACGACAGCACCACCGACTGGAGGAGCGGCTCCCGCGATGGCCCCAAGGCCATCATCGATGCCTCCCACTACCTGGAGCTGTACGACCATGAGCTCGACCGGGAAATCCACCTCGTGGGGATTCACACCCTGCCCGAGCTTCAGCCTTCCATGAAGGGGCCGGAGGAGACAGCAGAACGCGTATATAAAGTAGCAAGCGACCTGATCCAAAAAGGCAAGTTTGTGGTGATGCTTGGCGGGGAGCACTCGCTCACCGTCGGCATGGTGCGGGCCTTTCGGGAGCGGTTCGATGGCCTCTCGGTACTGCAACTGGACGCCCACGCCGACCTCCGCGATGAGTACGAGGGCTCAAGATACAGCCACGCCTGTGTGATGAGGAGGGTGCTGGAGTGCTGCCCCATTGTTCAGGTGGGCATCCGCAGCCTGAGCCAGGAGGAGCACCGCTTCATCACCGAAAATGACCTGCACCCCTTTTTCGCCCAAGACACCCCGCTGGACGCACTGGACGAAAAGATCGTCTCCGCCCTTTCCGATGATGTTTATGTCACCATTGACCTTGATGTCCTCGACCCGTCGATTATGTCAGCGGTGGGCACCCCGGAGCCCGGGGGCATGGGGTGGCATGAAATAGTTAAGATACTGCGTAGGGTAGCGGAGCAGAGACGCATCGTGGGCTGCGATGTCGTGGAGCTCTGCCCCAGGGAGGGGCCCTCATCCTGTGCCTTCCTCGCCGCCAAACTAGCCTATAAGCTCATCGGTTTCCTGCCCCTTTTGCCCTAGCCCAAACGCTACTAAAAGCCTGCCTCCACCTTCAATTCTAATCAAGGGATGGGGTATGTGTTTATGGATAGGTTGGAGCATCCGCTCCAACAACACCTAGAGCCGATGCTCTAGGCTACCCATGGGATGCTGAAACAAGTTCAGCATGACAAGGTGGAAGAAATCAGCTATATTAAGCCAGCCTTTAAAGGTTGATGGCGTGATATGCCGGAAAAAGCGGTCGATATGTCTCCGAATGCCTATGCCATTCAGAATGCCTCTGTCATTCCGAACTTATTTCGGAATCTCAAGATTAATACAATGAAACAATTTGCCAGGGCCATTGACAGAAACCTCATAGTACGTTGCGAGCCCCGACAAGTCGGGGCGCGGCAATCTCATTGTTTGGCCACCACCCCCGGGATTGCTTCATCACCAGGGCTCCTCGCAATGACAGGTAAAAAGCCGGCGAACGGTGACGTTTCACTAATGTACTGGACGAATACAGAAAATTGACACTTTTTCGTCCAAGACACTCCTCTACAGGAAGCCGACCTCTAATTTCAAGGCGATTGCTTAGTAAAGCTCATTGACACTCCCTAACCGTTGCTGTAATGTGAATTAAGGAACGTGGGTAAATCGATTCAACTGGGCAAGATCTTCGGTATCCCCTTCCGGCTGGACTATAGCTGGTTTCTCATCTTTATCTTTATCACGGTGCTCCTCTCCTTATCCGTTTTTCCCAGCGGCTATGACTGGTCTACAGCCTATTATTGGATGGTGGGCATCGCCACCAGCCTTCTCTTCTTCGCCTCGGTTCTAGCCCATGAGCTGGCTCATTGCCTGGTGGGCAGGAGAGAGGGCATCCCGGCAAAGAGCATCACCCTTTTCTTTTTCGGTGGCATTGCTCACATCGGAAAAGAGGCCTCTCACCCCACCAGCGAGCTAAGAATGGCTGCCGCCGGGCCACTGTGTAGCATAGCGCTCGCCGGTATATTCTATGGCATTTCCCAGTTAAGTAGCGGCAACGAGTATGTGGCAGCCTTAACCGGGTGGCTTGCCTATATCAACGGTATCCTCGCCATCTTCAACATGATACCTGGCTTCCCCCTCGATGGCGGCAGGGTGCTGCGCTCCATCATCTGGCTGGTCACGGGAAACTATATGCGAGCAACACGAATTGCCACGATGGCGGGGTACGGGGTTTCATATCTATTTATTATCGGGGGCTTTTTCATCCTGCTCATACTGGGCGGGCTCGACGGCCTGTGGTTCATCTTCCTCGGGTTTTTCCTCCACAGCGCCACCCGCATGACCTACCGCCAGAGCACGCTGCGCGAATCCCTAAAGGGGTTCACCGCTCAAGAAGTGATGACCAGAGATTTTCCCCGCGTTCCGCGCCACTTCACCATCAAGGAACTGGTAAATGAGACGCTGCTCACCACCTCAAGCCAGTGCTTCCTGGTTACCGATGGAGATAGGGTGGTCGGGTCACTTACCATGCAACAGGTCAAGAAGGTGCCCCGGGAGTACTGGGACCTCACCACCACCGGGCAGTCTATGACCCCTGTGGAAAGTCTGAAAATGGTGCAGCCTTCCGATGAGGCCCTCAGCATCCTCGAGAGAATGGATGACGAGAATCTGGAACTGGTGGCTGTGGTCAGGGAGGGTAGGCTTATCGGGATGATTCTGCGCGATGACCTGATTCGCTTTTCCCAGAGGCTCCGCGAGCTGAAGATGTAGCTTGCGCTAGCTCATAAATCTTAGTAGCCAGCTCGATGACCTCCAGCCTTCCCACCAGCGGCTGCTGCCACCTTGAGGGTATCTTCTCCAGACCATACCAGGCTCCGGAGAGAGCGCCACATACCGCCCCGATGGTATCGGTATCGCCCCCCAGGTTTACCGCAGATACCAGGGCATCCTCGAAGGAGGAGGTATTCAAGAAGCACCAGAGGGCAGCCTGAAGGGTGTCCAGGACAAAGCCCGAGGGCACCAGGTCCGCCATCCTCATTTTTTCGACCTTCTCCAGCGCCCCTCTAACATCGGGTTGTTTAATTTTGGTTACGACCTTGTCAATAAGGGTATCCTTATCTCTATAAAGTAGTTGGGTGATCGCCAGGTTTAGTGCCACCGCCCCCCAGCAAGCCCTGGGGTCCCAATGGGTGATCAGGGAGCTATCGATGCTCTCTTTTATCAACCTCCGGTGGTTTTTGGCATCGAGGAGAGCGATGGGGGCGCAGCGCATGATACTGCCATTGCCCGCGGAGAGTCCTCCCAGCCTCTGGTGGGCGATCCGCCCCGCATCCTGCCAGGGGGCGCCGCCACGCAATTCCTCAAGGGCGACCCAGGTAGTGCGCCCGATCCCCAAAGCCCCGGCCCGAAACCAGCCGAGAAATTTTAGGGCGACATCCTCAGGGTCAAAGCGCCCCTTTTCCACGATGCTGCGGGCGATGCAGAGCATCATCGCCGTGTCATCGGTCCACTCCCCGGCTCCCAGCCCCAGCCAACCCCCGCTAAAAAGCTCCCTCACCCGACCGTATCGCCGCGCGATCTCCTCCCGCCCCATCCCCTCCACGGGGGCTCCCAGGGCATCGCCCACGGCAAGCCCTACCAGACATCCGCGATAGCGCTCCAGGGTAAATCGATCCACTTCCCTCACCTTCAAGAGGCGGCGAAATTATACCTTGCTGCTGGTCTTGGGTCAATACTAAGTCCCTCATTGGAGCTAGAAATGTCTGCTTCATCGGTTTATAATAATCGCCGAGGGTATTTCGTTCTGGTCGCTCGGTTACTATAAGCCGATCTCTAATATCAAAGCGACGGTCCAAAAAGAACGTGGGTTAAGGGCGAAAAAATGGATATAGAGAAGCTGAAAGCGATGGCGACCGGGGGGGTGGATGCTCACCGAGAGGAGCTTATTGAGCTGAGCCTGAGGATTCACCAAAACCCCGAGCTCGGTTTCCATGAGGTAAAGGCATCCAGTTGGCTGACGGAGTACCTGGAGAGAAACGGTTTTAAGGTCGAAAAGGGGATTTGCCAGCTGGCCACCGCTTTTCGCGGGAGCTATGGCTCGGGGAAACCGACCATCGCCCTTCTTGCGGAATACGATGCCCTGCCCAAGGTGGGACACGCCTGCGGCCATAACATAATCGCTACCGCTGCGGTGGGCGCCGCCGTTGCCTTAAGGGGTGCCATCGACGAGGCGGGAGGTAGCGTGGTCGTTATCGGCACCCCCGCCGAGGAGCTTTATGGGGGCAAGGTGATCATGGCGGAACGGGGCGCCTTCGAAAATATAGATGCCGCCATGATCGTGCACCCCAGCGTGGCGGACATGTCAAGCATCAAAGCCCTGGCCTGCATCGGTCTGGAGGTGGAGTTTAAAGGCAAAGCGGCCCACGCCGCCGCATATCCCCAAGAAGGGGTCAATGCCCTGGAAGCGATGATCCAGGCCTTTAATGGGATCAATTCTCTCCGGCAGCATATCAGGGAGCAGGCGCGCATCCACGGCATCATCACCCAGGGGGGCGAGGCAGCAAATATCGTACCTTCCTACACCGCGGGGAACTTCCTGGTGCGCGCCGAGGATAAGACCTACCTTGATGAATTGAGAGAGAAAGTGCTAAACTGTTTTAAGGCAGCATCTCTGGCTACGGGGGCTCGCCTGGAGTACAAGTGGATGGCATACTATGCCCCGCTCAAGACCAACTTTGCTCTGGCAGAGGTATTCTCCAAGAATATGGAGACCCTGGGACGCAATTTAGGCCCCCCCTCAGAGACAGCGCTTGGCTCCAGCGACGTGGGCAATGTGAGCGCGTTGTTGCCCACCATTCACCCTATGGTAGCCATCGCCCCACTGGATGTTTTGCTCCACTCCCCGGAGTTCGCCGCGGCAGCGGCCACTGCGGAGGGAAATCGCGGGCTCTTCGATGGGGCGAAGGCCCTGGCGATGACAGTGGTGGACCTGCTTGGCCAGCCGGAGATAATGGCCAGGATCAAGGAGGAGTTTTTTGCCTCTAAATAACGGGATGTACTTAGGCATCGATGTGGGCTCGGTGACCACCAAGCTTGCGGCGCTCGATGAGGAGGACCGGCTCGTTACCTCCCTCTATCTGCGCACCCAGGGCAGGCCCATCGCCATGATCCAGCAGGGCCTTAAAGAGCTGGCGACAAGGCTACCTGCGGAGGCCCGGATTAAAGGCGTGGGCACCACGGGGAGCGCACGCTACCTGGCGGGGGTGATGGTGAGCGCCGATATTGTCAAGAACGAGATCAGCTCCCAGGCGGTGGCCGCAGTTCACTTCGTCCCCGATGTGCAGACCGTTATCGAGATCGGGGGGCAGGACTCAAAGATGATCATGATTAGAGAGGGCATCGTTACCGACTTTGGGATGAACACGGTTTGCGCTGCGGGCACGGGAAGCTTCCTCGATCAGCAGGCGCAACGCCTGAATATGCAGATCGAGGATTTCAGCAAGGAGGCGCTTCAGAGTAAAAAGTCGGTGCGCATCGCCGGGCGGTGCACCGTCTTCGCCGAGTCAGACATGATCCATAAGCAGCAAATGGGGCATAACATCGAGGATATTACCTACGGCCTTTGCCAGGCCCTGGTACGAAATTTCCTGAACAATGTAGGCCTGGGAATGGAGATTCGGCCCCCCATCGTGTTTCAAGGGGGTGTCGCCTTTAACCAGGGCATGGTGAGGGCTTTCGAGGAAACACTGGGTACCCAGGTAATCGTGCCCCCCCACCATGAGGTGCTGGGGGCCATTGGGGTAGCGCTTCTTACTCATGAGGAGATGGCGATTCGGGGCAACGGGACAAGGTTCAAAGGGTTCACGGCGGCGGAAGCCAATTTTCGCACCTCCTCCTTCGAATGCAAGGCCTGCCCCAGTGTGTGTGAGATCTCTCAGGTCTTCGGGGAGGGCAAGGTGCTTGCCCGATGGGGTGGGCGATGCGACCTATGGGAAAGCGAGAGCACTTAAGATGAGAATCGCGTTGGATGCTATGGGAGGGGAAAATGCTCCCCGAGAGGTGGTGCGGGGAGCAGTAGCGGCTGCCCGGGATCTGGGGGTAGAGGTGGTGCTGGTAGGCAAACGGAGCGCCATTGCGGCGGAGCTAAAAGATCATCGCTCTGATATCTCCATTGCTGATGCCAGTGAGGTGGTGGAGTTTGAGGATCACCCCATTCAGGCGGTGCGCGAGAAGCAGGATTCATCCATTGTAGTGGGCATAAACCTCCTAAAAAATGGCAATGCCTCCGCCTTTGTCTCGGCAGGCAATAGTGGGGCGGTAATGGCCGCCGCCACGCTTACCCTAAAGCGTATCGAGGGGATTGAGCGCCCCGCCCTGGGCTTCCTCTTTGTCCTCCCCTGGCACTCCGTGCTCCTGATCGATTTAGGAGCCAACGCCGATTGCAAACCGAGCCAGCTGGTTCAATTTGCTCAAATGGGCAGCGTTTATATGGAAAGGATTTTCGGACTGACACGCCCGCGAATTGGCCTCCTCTCAAACGGGGTGGAAGAGAACAAGGGGAACCTTCTGGTGCGCGAGACCCACCAGCTGCTGAAAGACACCGGCCTGAACTTCGTGGGCAACGTGGAGGGAAATGATATCCCCCGCAGTGTCGCTGACGTGATCGTCACCGATGGTTTCACCGGCAATGTGGTGCTTAAGACCGGCGAGGGGATCGGGGAGATGGTAATCCAGTCGCTGCGCCAGGAGCTCGCACGATTACCCTTGTTCAGGATGATCGTGGAGCGTAGCATTCGCACTGCGATCCAGGCCCTGGATTACGCCGAGCACGGTGGGGTGCCCCTCCTGGGGGTAAACGGGAATGTGATCATCGCCCACGGGAACAGCGAGGCCAAGGCAATTAAGAGCGCCGTCTTCATGGCGAAACGGGCGGTGGAGCAGGGGGTGGTGGATGCGATAAAGAAGGGGATTAGCTAACGGAAAGGGGTAATTATGGTAAAACCAGTGGATATTGACGACAACACCTTTGACCAAACGGTGCTTCAGGCGGAAACACCGATGCTGGTGGATTTTTGGGCACCATGGTGCGCCCCATGCAAAGCGGTGGCCCCGATACTGGATGACCTGGCAGAGGAGTATAAAGGGAGGGTAGGCATTGCCAGACTAAATGTCGATGAGGCCCCCCAGAATGCCACTAAGTATGGCATTTCCGCCATCCCCACCATGCTTCTGTTTAAAGACGGCAAGCCAATGAGCCAGATCGTTGGCTTCAGACCTAAAGCCGAGCTCAAGAAGGCTTTAGACGAAATCCTCAGCACCAACTAGCGGCACCCTGCGAGGCTGTCTATGGGTAACACCTATGAGGTGATTATTGTGGGGGGCGGGCCGGCGGGCTTGACCGCAGGGCTCTATGCATCCAGGGCCCGGCTGCGCACCCTGCTTATTGAAAAGGGCATCTTTGGCGGTCAGATCGCCAATGCCGCGCACGTGGAAAACTACCCCGGCTTCCCTGATGGCATCTCAGGGCTCGAGCTTGGCGAGCTCATGCACCGGCAGGCCACAGAATATGGCCTGGAGACCGTCGCTGCCGAGGTTTACGGGATCGCACTCGCCATGGGAGGAACTGTGATTGAAACCACCGAGGGCGACTATTTGGCAAACGCGGTGATCATTGCCACCGGCGCCGAGTTCAACCGGCTTGGCGTGCCCGGGGAGGAACGGCTCACCGGCAAAGGGGTGTCCTATTGTGCCACCTGCGATGGCCCCTTCTTTAAGGATCGGGTGGTGGCCGTGGTCGGTGGCGGGGACTCAGCGGTGGAGGAGGGGATCCTGCTCACCAGATTTGCCTCCGAGGTGATCCTGATTCACCGCCGCGATCAGCTTCGCGCCTCAAGGCTCCTCCAGGAGAGAGCCTTCGCCAATAAAAAAATGGCGTTTCTCTGGGACACGGTGGTCGAGGAGATCCTGGGCGATGAGCGGGTCACCGGGCTCAGGGTGCGCCATGTAAAAACAGGCGAGAGCTCCACCCTGGATGCAGCAGCAGCCTTTATCTATGTGGGACAACGCCCCAATACCGATTGCATCGGGAAGCTCCTTTCCCTGGATGAAGAGGGCCGCATTCCTACCGATGGGCGGATGGAAACAGAGATAAAGGGTATCTTTGCTGCGGGCGATATCCGCAAAAACTCTTCACGACAAGCCATCACCGCCGCCGGAGATGGAGCTACCGCTGCAATTTCCGCAGAGAAATTCCTTATTCAACAGTAATAATCGAATCATTTTAACAACCCCTTGACAAAACCCTTGCCCTGGGTATACCCTTAACCAATACCGATGTCAAACCAGGGCCTATCCATAAAAGAAGCCGCATCCGCAATCGGGATATCCCCAAAAACGGTGAGGCGGCTTGTCAAGGATGGCAAGCTCCCCGCTGAGCTTTACGCTGGCAAATACGGAAGTGAATACCGCATCCTAGAAATTCCACCCAGCCTGGCAGCCCAAAAACCCCTGGACAAAGGCACTACCCAGGGTATAGACATGCTCAGGGAGCTACAAGAAAGAAACCTACAGCTTGCCGGTCAACTGGGCGCGGCGCAAGAGCGCATACGTTCTCTGGAGAACCAGGTCAGGTTGTTGACTGCTCCACGCAGGTCATGGTGGAGACGACTGCTCAAAGTACAAATAAGAATAGGAGGTTAATATACCTCAGTATCGCTTTACGGCAATAGGTCGGAGCATCTGCTCCGACCTATTGCCGTAAAGCGAGAGCGGATGCTCGCGCCTACCCATGAAAATGTTATCCCCCAGTACCAAAGAAGCGAATCTCATATATTCATATATATAGGGTTACGATCGGTCAGGTTATGACACACCAACCCAAGGCACTGACCTCCCGGCCTTCATCAAGCGTCACCAAAATCTTGAGACACAAAATATTATATCCCCTCTAGCGGCTCATTCTGGGCCATTTTCACCATTGGGTATTGTTTCATGGCTTAATAGTTTAATGGGGTAATTTCTTCAAATTTGGTGCGTTTTAGGGGAAATTGGAGCGGTAGCGTGGGGCAGGAATAGCCCCCGATGGTTGGGTATCAAAGCCTCCCCGCACCGCTAACTATGATACAAGAGGTGAGGCGGAATCTCTATCAGGCTCCACTTTCATCGTCGACCACCTGAGGCCCGGCTCTCCCCAAGCTGCACAGATTGACAAACAGATAGCCCCGATATACTCTTTCCAAACACTAAGCCCTGCCAAGGCGGATTTGGAGAAGGGAATGAAAGTAGTAGCGACTACTGTAGGAAGCAAAGGTCCTGAAAGTCAAGTCCACAATCAAGAAAGGCTAGATGCAGCAAAGCAGGCACTGATAGAGGCAAAGGCGATGGGAACTGATGTATTAGTTCTGCCTGGTGGATTCTTCACCTCAAATGATTCTCAGTCAAGAAAACATATAGCAAATTCACTTATAAACGCAGCTAAGAAGGCGGAGATTGCCGTTGTATTCGGAGTAGATGAGGAATCTACAGAGACTAGCAATGTTGGAGTAAAGGAAAAAAGGCATAAAGGGAATACAGGATGGTCGCTTTTCCCCATGTATGCGTATGCTTCGAGTCCTAATGATAGTAAAGTCCATTGTTGGCAGCAAAGGTCAATTTTCGCTGTTAACCGTCGGTCGGTACTAATAAATGCGTATAAAGAGGTACGTCTCCTCAAGATAGGAATGGAAATTCTCGGGGTGCTATTATGTGGGGAAATATTCAACCAACATATCCAAGATGCTCTCAAAAATCATGAACCGAGACCTAAGGTCATTGCCGATTTAGTCCATGTAGGGGCTAAATTCAAAGTGCATTTGGGTATGAAGGGGCTTGGTGAGGGTGAACGGGGCCTTGCCTCTATGTGTTCCCTTCACGTCCAAAGTCAAAATGCTAAGAAACGTTACTATGTTCCGAGAGAGGGATATTTGTCTACCAATGAGTGGGATAGAATTGTTGATGGACCTCCCCGCATAGAAATGAAGCTGTTGGAATTCTAGCTCTAAGCGCTATCGTAATAGATTTTGTTTAGGAAGTGGCTTCAGAAAGTAGCTTCAGTAATGATAGCCTTTCAACCTAGCGGTGGCTTGTAAAACTCCAGGCAATCGCTAATAAGCGGCAGCCCAGCCAGGGGGCTTTTGAGCACCATGCGGAAGCTCAAATCTGCCTGATGAGGGATATTCTTCAGAAGTTCGGTACCGGGGTATTCACTTTTGCTGACAAAATCGAGATACGGGGCATAATTCCAAATCTAATTCTGGGAGCGCTGGCTTCGGCCCTACGTTAGGAATGGGGATCGAAAGTTTAATTCAGCCTGCTTAACTACTCGTCCTCTATCCCTAGCTCCTTAATATAATCGATGGTATCCTGCACCGTCTTTATCCCCTCTGCATCCTTATCCGGTATTCGTATCTGCTTGTTGTCATCGCTGAACTCCTCCTCGATGGCCATAATCAGCTCCACCAGGTCCAGGGAATCAGCGTTCAGGTCATCAATAAAGGAGACATCGGGTATCACCTGCTGCTCCTCGACGCCTAATTGATCTACGATGATCTTCTTTACTCTTTCGAAGACGGTGGCCACCTTTTCACCCCCTTTCTCTACTTGATTGGGCACTAACGGTGCCCAAAACCCCGTTTATGAATTTCGCCGAGTTTTCGCTGCCAAAGGTCTTGGCCAGCTCTACGGCTTCATTAATTGCCGCCTTAACCGGCACCTTATTATTCAACGAAATCTCGAAAATAGCAAGCCTCAGGATGTTCCTGTCAATCGTCGCCAGTTGCGCCACCGGCCAGGCCGGGGCATATGTCTGAATCATGCTATCAATCCTATCCTTGTTTGTCAACACGCCATCGACCAGCTCCCGGACGAATACCTCCCCCTCTTCAGGCAGCGCTGCCTCCGCTACCAGCCGCGATACGGTCTCTCCGGCATCGTGGCCTACCGAGTCCACCTCGAAGAGTGCCTGAAGCGCGATAACCCTCGCCTTTCTCCTGGTCCCCATTTTAGCTTTTTCGCCCGTCCTCAAACGCTTTTTATAAGGATGCGTCTCCACCAAATCACACAGAGCTTAATATAAAGCATCTGCCCAGTATGAAAAAAGCTCGGCTACCCTTTGGCTATAAGCGTGGACCACCAGCCACACCACAGCATTTGACAATCGTTCTAGCAGGTATGCTTAATGGCGAAATCAGTCTAGCAGATGAGATGAAGGGCGGTCTAGATGCCCATCACCCTTATCGAGCTTGCATCCTCGATATTTAGAATCTGCGCTTCCCGGTTAATTCTTTTGATCAGCCCCTGCAACACCTGTCCGGGACCGATCTCAATAAAGGTGGAAACTCCCGCGCCCACCATATACTCCACGCTCTTCTGCCATTGGACACAACTCGAGAGCTGCTGAAGGAGCTCCTGCTTAATCTCAGCGGAGGTGGTCACTGGCTGAGCGGTGCTATTGACCACAATGGGCACGATGGGGTCGCGGAAGTCAAGCTGAGAGACTGCCTGAGCCATTCCCTCAGCGGCGGGTTGCATCAGGGAGGAGTGAAAGGCACCGCTTACCTTAAGCGGCGTGATGTGTCGCGCCCCCATGGCCCTGGCCAGGTCCATAGCCCGAACCAGCGTCTCCCTCGACCCGCCGATCACGATCTGAGTGGGGGAGTTCAGGTTGCAGACCTGAGCCCCGGTCTCCTGGCATATCTCCTCCACCGATAAGTCATCGAGGCCGATGATCGCCGCCATGCCCCCCGGAACCCTCTCTCCCGCCTCCTGCATCAACCTCCCCCTCTGCCTGGTGAGCCGAACTGCTTCCTTGAAATCGAGCACCTGGGCGGCTACCAGGGCGGTATACTCTCCAAGGCTATGCCCCGCCATAAACGCGGGACAGATCAGGCCACCGGCTACGCTGGCAGCGGCTTTCAGGCAGGCAATGCTCGCGGTGAGGATCGCCGGCTGGGCATTAACTGTTTGCGCTAGCTCCTCCTCGGGTCCCTCAAAGCAAAGCCGAGAGAGGGGAATTCCCAGCGCATCGTCTGCCTCTTCAAAGACCTCCCTGGCCTGAGTAAAAGCATCATAAAGGTCACGCCCCATCCCTACCTGCTGCGAGCCCTGTCCCGGGAAAACATAGGCCAAAGCTGCTTCTTGCTCAGCCAATGGTCACTCCTGAATATGCGGTGCGCATTGGTTATTCCCTCTTCTTCACCTTTACCGCGATCACTTGCCTCCCCGCGTAGGTGCCGCAAGTGAGGCAAACATGGTGTGCCAGCTTTGGGCTGTGGCACTGGGGGCAGTAGTCCATGGCAGGCAGGCGCAATGCCATGTGCGACCGCCTCTTCCCCTGACGCGCTTTAGCTGTCTTTTTTTTCGGCAGTGCCATTCTTTCGTCCTAGACCATCCTCTATAAAAAGCCTAACTCCCCCTTCATGACCCCGTTAAAAAAGGACGAGGGTTGATAGCGGAAAGGCTATCCTTTCCATGCCTCTTTCCCGTCCGATACAGGCCTTCATTAGAGAAAATCGGAATTTTTTCAAAGTCACCCTGATGTCCCCTGCAACCATGAAGTTGAAAAAGGTCGAACCGGGGTTTTAGGTCGCTGGTGGGGCAACCGCAAGGGCCAAGATTGAGGTTGTGACCACAACGATGGCATAGCCCGGCGCAATCCTCACTACAAAGAGGCTTCATCGGTAAGACTAAAAGCGCATACTGGCGCATCGCCTCACTCAGGTCTATCTCCTGGTGCTCACCTATGGTGAAAGCGCCTTCCTCAGCTTTCGATAAATACTCTTCCTCGATCCTCAGCGTCAAGGGCTGCTCAAAG
>Ga0209991_10001010_pt1 | contig 12682 bp, 13 predicted proteins | sample ChitaG_FD_183167 | JGI IMG/M metagenome (GOLD analysis project Ga0209991, IMG submission 183167) | Deep subsurface microbial communities from South Pacific Ocean to uncover new lineages of life (NeLLi) - Chile_00310 metaG (SPAdes)... | ecosystem: Environmental > Aquatic > Marine > Oceanic >...
TGATAACAACCAAGACCGTTACCCATTGATGAATCCATTTGTTCCGGAGGCGAAGGCCCCAGCTCCTTGGCCGCTGATCGCCGGAATCGTTGCGATAATAGTGATAATCGGCATCGTAGCGGCGCTCTACATGAGAAGGCGTAAACCACGAGAATTGTCGTTTGGTTCATGACCTAAGTAAACTTTACATCCGTTTTAGAAGCACATTACCGCCAATTTCCATCTTATTATGATCCATTAGCTCATTTTCCTATAATTCGCTCTTATCCTCGTTAAATATGGAATTATAAATCTAAAATTTCAATCCCAAACAGTTTCGATACACCAGCGCCTAGAAACCCGATTTTAGATGTTGAAAGGTTCAAATGAACTTTTCTTAGAAATGCGGTCGAACCCAAGACTCTGAAATAATTAGATTATTGTCTAAGATCCAGTTTTCAAAGTAGGAGTAAAACTTTTTGCCAAAATCATGTCTGAGAAACCCCCCTGGGGTAAATATTACCAAGTGCTCCAGCGGACAAAATTTCCTTTTTCTTTCTTGATCCAAGTGATTCTTTACTACCACAAAAATCGGGCCCGAAGGAACCTCGATCGATGCAACTGGGTTCAGCACAAGTTCACTGCCGTAAAATTTCCAAAGTATTGCAGACTCTAAAATGTGACCCTCTGTCAAAATGACGTTTTTCCCGATATCACTTATCGCATTTCGATACGGCTGAATCGTCGTCACAAATGGTAAGGACGCATTTGTCACGAGCATATGAATCCTTGTTCTTCGAAGAACTGCTCCGCTTTCAAAGGTGGACGAAATGCTGACTATCGAATCCCGATTCGCGAGGCAAAAATACAATTCTCCATTTTTTAATTCTCTAGTCGCGTTTTCCAACGAATTCAGACCAATACCCATGAAAGCTTTTTTAGCTTTTTTTATAGTCCAGAATCCTGTGTCGTGCCACATTACTTCATTTTCCCTAAGTTTTGCATGGTGCGTAGCTTTTTCGATGAATTTCCTCAAGAGCGATAAACGATTATCGCTTATAAACTGAAATTTTTGATGATAAAGCCCAGCTTCCCACTCCCCCTTCGAAAGAGTATCGAACGGTAAACGAGGGTATTGAATACATGCCTTTTCCTTATGCAAGCTTCTCGTTTCAAAGAATTGGACCTTATCTCCCGTTGGCAACGTAAACTGCTCCTCATAAAAGGGCTTAATGATAGGTAACATCTTCCCCCACCCCGAAAAATCTTTTACCTACTACTCTGTTATTCTTTTCTATGAGAGTGATACCTTATTCAAGAAAGGTTTGGGGGAATGTTGACGAGGCAAAAATTTTGGACTGTATCGAAGGTATTTATAGAGATATGGGGTGGGCAGTAAAAAACTTTCATCGTGAAGACAGACGACACGAACGCGGTATTGATCTTCTATGCACAAAGAAAGATGAGTGTGTAGCGTTTGCGGTAAAAAAGAAGCCAGGGCAAGCCGACATCACACAACTGGAAACTTTTCTTGCCAACACGAAAGGCATGCTTCCTATCTACGTGTATGTGAACCCCCCAACTAGACCGTTTCAAGAGCGGCTCGAAGAATTACAGACAAATCTGGAAGTATGGGACAGTGACAAGCTGCATGAAGAGTTGATTTATCACGAGTCCATTCCATATTTGTGTTTTTACTTCTCAGCCCACCCTCTTTTTAAAAATCTAATTAAGATTGTCAAGATTATTCACGAGAAAAGATCCACAAAGTGTCCCCCCCACGAAATTTCACCCGCTGAAGCTTCCACGCTGTGGACGGTCAAAGATGATTGCGTAAAGGCTAATTACCTGTTAAAATTCACTCATAAAAAGTGGGCGAAAACTCTGATGGAAAAGACCGAAAAGCATGTCAAAGGATATTTAACTATTTTGGATGATGTATTTGAGGATTTAGAAATCGTGAATGCATTATGTGGTGAAAAAATTGTTTCGAGCTTTCTGGATTTGTCAAAAAAGTATCCTCATGTTGTGGGGCACTATTGGGAAGTCGTAAGCCACCGAACAGGTTGGACTTCCCTTATTCATTCACTGGAGGATGAGGTTGAAGAAGCGAATGTCGAAAGAATTGTTTTTGATTGGATTTTCAGGCCAAGATTGCCCGTAATGCGCGACTTTTACTCCTCTATAAATCACATCCTCGAAGGTTTTTACGGGTTTGCAGAAAATATCGAGGATGGTCTAGACTGGGTTTTTGAGGACCTGATTAAGATGAAAATTTAAGAGGGGCTCTCTACCCTGTTAGAATCGGACTAGTGTAGTATTGAAAGTCCCCTGGGGGAGTGGGAATCCTCTCTTTTTTCTAATTCTCTCCATGATTTACGGTTGTATATATGAATTTTATGCAGTAATTGCTATTCAAATAAAGTTATGATTTATAAAGAATAACGCCATTATAATATATAGTGTCGAGAATAAGATAAGCTTTTTTTCGCATTTAAAAATAAAAAAGGAGAATGATAAAATTAGAACGAGAACAGAAATCTTTACTACGATTCTAAACAAGTTGAAAACCGACAAGGTCCGTTATAGGGCTGAATTGTCTAGAGAGGTCTTAACAGACTTTCCATTGTTTGATCGAATGGTTCAAGTTATGGAAGACAGTGGCTTGGTTAAGAGAGGATACATGTTTGCTCCTTCTGGTAGACAGAGAGAGACCCTAGAAGTAATGCCTGCAGCAAATAATGAAACGTTAGTGATAAAGGCCCTAGCCAAGGTGCTAGCTCCTACTCTATCGGAGTGTTTTGAAGAATGGTGTGATCGTAAGCGTGGAACAGCTGCATCACCGTCTGCTGAGGAGATGGAGAAGGATAATGAGATAACAAAAACCTTCAAGTTGTTCAGACGACTCTTCAAGTCTGAAGAAAGTAAGGAGTGATAAGAATGGGCAAAGTCATCGAGCTAAACGCTGGATATGGCGTTCATACCCGTGGAAGAACCAGCAAAGAACTAGAGGCTCTAGCTCTGGAAGAATGGAGAAAGCAGTATTCAATACCACGAGGTAATGGGGAACTGACACTAGAACATTGGATACAGACCTCAAAACGGCCTATACCTAGACGTTCACAAGTCATAGGGACTACAAAGATTCAGAGTTATCCAGAAGATAGACCTGTTAGTGATAAGATAGTCACCTTGAAAGATGTGGATAACAGACTGACTCTACTTGAAGACAAACTAGCAAGCCTAGGGGAGAGACTAACTAAGGTAATGGAACAAATAGTCCTTAGAATAGGTAAAGCTGAGTCTAGACTAGAGAACTTGGAGTTTACAACAGCAGTGTGATCAAATTAGGGATAAGATAACGTAAGGAGACAAAGGGGTTCTAAGGATCCCAAGCTACGAATACGATAATCTTTAGGTTATTGTATTTTTCTGTCTCGCGTGCATATCTTATTCTGAATAGGAGAAGATGAATTTAAAAATATAAAAAAAGGAGTAAAAAGGTAGTCCAGTAAACTACCCTTTTCTCAAAAAGGGAATGTCTATGTTTAATGTACACTTACAAGGTTATGAGCTTATTGGTTTTAGACAGGAACGTGGCATTGAGGGAGAGTTACTAGTCTCTTTAGTTTCGAATAAGTTAAGTTTCCGTCTTGACCATCATGATTTTGATTCAACCTCTAATTACTGTAAAACACAGGGTTCAGGGGTTGACTTATGGAATCATGATGTTAAGCTTTACATTGAGGTAAAGCACTTTCCTAATAGCTATCTTTCAGGGACTAGGGGATACTATCGACATATACAGTCTAGGTTTAGGAATGTTCCGATTAACAGTATTAAGTTAGTTATTCAAATAAAAGGCAATACTAACAAATCCTTCAAGAGTAAACTCAGACAAGAGAATATCTACTTTATTCACGTTAAGGATTCTACCCAATTGAAGGGTAAGTTACGGTATTTCCTACAAAGACTAGGTTTACTGGATAATGATAATGGTGGTTGGGTCCAAGCCTATAAGGACTATACTATTGATGATGACTATACTACTGATGACAGTAGTATTCTTTATGAGTCTGTTATCACGGCGAATAATGACCTTGAAGTGGCTATTAATGACCATCCACCCCCATCCACTCCCTTAAGTTCGCCTTATCCCCTTAGCGATAGCTATCAACAACTATCAAACACTCTTAATTCTGGAATGACTAGCCTATACCTAGCCAAACCTAGTCTAAACTGTATTAATCTTCACTTTTGTTTTTGAATTCTGGATAATATGTAAATTATATGGGTTAAATTTTAACCCCCCAAAACCCAAACTCAACGACTGAACGAACGATACGGACGACGAACCGAAATGAAAAATAAAGTCAGCTAACTTTCTTCGCCGCGCCGACCCTCCTCTCGGCCATCATATAGTTATGACTACATGTCCCTCTTTGTGTCCTTTATCGACATAGCTGTGAGCCTCGGCCATTTGTAACATGGCTTACCCCCACTGCACTGCATGAAATCGAGCGATTTATCCGAAATACGAGGCTACAAACAAGCTGTTGGGTTTCATTCAGCCGTTAGTCCTGTTAGTCGAACCAACTCATCCCACAACCTTTTTCCTAATACCTCGTTTTTCATTGCCGTATCAGGTTTTTTGACGCGTTTATCAAGTCTGAACAAGGCTCCATTGATGGCACTACGATCTTTATACGAAAGCATCAGGTTTGCAATGGGTTCACCCGCAACCGCTGGTGGCTTTGCAATAAGTACCGTCATCACCTTCCAGAAGAAACCCGTAAATCCGGTTGGCCACCTTTTCTTTAACTCCGGATCTGTTTTATCGATGATGAACGAAGGATTGAATGCTACAGAGGAGATCTTTCCAGCATATCGTCGAGCCAACTCCGCAGCGATCACCCGGTTGCATGTCTTGGTCCTGTTGGCTGCAGTCCCTGTCTCGTGATTTTTGATGCTTTCAAGATCATCCCAGTCGATTTCTTTATGGTGTGGTGCAACCACATGAAGGACCAATCCGTCTGATTGCTGCATCCTCTCTAACAACAGCTGGGTGAACAGAAACGGCCCCATCACGTTTGTAGCAAACATCAACTCATGACCGCTGGGCAGGATGTTCGGACCATTTTGTTTTAAGACACCAACAGATAGTATTAGTCCATGTATCTTCGGAAATCGGTTCATAGCCTCCGCAGCCGCGTGTTTCACAGATTCCATATCAGAAAAGTCGATTACCAAGGTGGCAATGTCCGTATCCTGGCACTCGATCCGGGCTTCAGATAGAGTGACACGGATAGAATCCGCCCTGGCTTCTAATGTTTCGAGCCTACGCCCGAGTAATACAACTCTAGCGCCACGTTTTGCCAGCGCGACCGCAGCACCTCCCCCAATGTTTCCGGTCGCTCCAGCAATCAGTATTGTCTGCTTGTTCGTCATTCTGTTAATCCAACTGTAATTAAATATTTCACCTTTTAAGGTTGTGTGTGGGGGGTTAAATTTTAACCCCCAAACCCAAAATATGCAACAGAACCGAGTGGATAGAGTTTTATAAAGGGATATATCCAAATTATATCTACAAAATAGAGGAGAATAAAAATGAAGTTTAATTATATTGCAAAATGTACCCAATGCGGAAATAGGAGAGAAGTGAAAGCCTTTTTAAAGAGAAAAATAAGAAAATTCCATCCCACCAAACCAGCATTATGTTATGTCAAATGCCCAAAGTGTGGGAAAAGAACAAGACATGAAGTAATAAAATAAAAATCTAAGAGGGAGGTGAAAAAATGAGTATTGAAATTGCGACTTTGATTGCAGGTGCTTTGATAATGGTAGGGGCAATTATAGCAGGAGGAGCAATCTATGCTGGACTAGAAAAAATTGCGGATGCGATGAAGAAAAAAAGATAAATACCTTTGTTGAATGGGGGACTTAAACGGCGATTCTGGGAATCCAAGTTTTCCTTTCATAGGCTTATCGCAGCATCGCCACGTAGTCGTTTGGGTTTGGGGATGTAAATTATATGGTCATGTCTAGAGAAGACTACCATACTTTCTAAAGAAAATAAAATTCATAACTCGATTTTCTATAATTGATGATCCTCTTTGTTCCTGGCTGGGTTATTCTTGGTTCACGTCTGAGCAATTGAATATCATCTGAGTCTCCATATTCGCCTTAGATTAACAAATAGATGAAGTATAGGGCTTATTTCATATTTCTCCAAGTAACAGGCTAACATAGCCTACGACGTTCATTTTAACTCGATCTAACCCCAGATTTAGAGAACCAGAATAAGGAAAATGACGGGTTGTTCTTGGAAATATCGATTAGACACTCAATTTCCCGGTTAGTATTTTCTACAAGAAACCCAAGTTAGAGCCTTTCCCGGTCTTTTATCCTTAGATAAATTTTATGAAATAGTCCAGTTAAGTTTACACTAAGTTTTATGTAAAAGTTAAGTGATATGGGCTTTCTTGATGGTCCTGTTAGGTTCTTTGATTGGTGATGAAAATGGGCACTTTAATTGGGTCATGAACCATAATAATAGTGGCGCGTAATTTCACCTGAGGTAGGTGGGAGTGAAAGAAAAGGGAATAAGTTCTACGGTTACTTTGGTAGCCGTCATCCTTGTTGTCCTCGCTGGAGTTGGTTACTTTTTCTTGACACGAGGCCCAAAAGAAGAGTTGCCGAGAGGACAACTCGTCTGGAGCTATATAACAGGCGGAAAAATTTGGGCAGTCGCAACATCGGCTGACGGTGATTATAGCGTGGCCGGAGGTGAGGACCAAAAGGTCTACTTTTTTGGTCCAGGGACATCGTCATTGGAGTATAAAACACCGCTTTGGATCAGTGGCGTAGGTGAACGCGTCAAAACCGTTGACATTTCAGAAAACGGAACCCACCTTGTGGTCGGGAGTTCTCGAGAAGTTTATTTTTTTAAGAAATTTGATAACAGACCATTTTGGAAGTATCATACAGGCCCTTGGCTTCTTTCCGTTGCTATTTCGGCCGACAGTCGGTATATTATGGCAGGGACGTCGGGCAAAATCTATCTATTCAGAGATTCAGACAACATGCCGTTGTGGAATTATGAGGCAAATGCTAGGTTTGATCACGTCGCCATTTCGACTAACGGTGATTATTTAACAGCAGGGAGCGGAGAATGGAAAGATTCTGAATGGATTGGTGGGGTTTATCTCTTTGTTAGCTCTGATAACGCACCATTGTGGGTTTACCAAACGATAGGAGAGATTTTGTCTATCGATATTTCAGAAAATGGTGAATTCGTAGTTGCGAGCGATGGTCATGCTATATACCTTTTCAGTAATGCAGATAACATCCCTTTATGGAGCTATCGTCAAAATCAAGAATTTTATCGTTCAGTTGCGATTTCGGCAGATGGCAAATATATCGTGGCAGGGTGCGGTGAAGGCTACCAACTCGAACTCGTTGGTGGTGACAAGGTTTATCTGTTTAGCAACTCGGATAATATACCACTTTGGAGTTATCACACCGGTGGGTACGTTAGGCCTGTAGTTATTTCGGCCGAAGGGAATCAAATCGTGACCATAAGTGATGATACCCGGATTTACACGTTCGGTAATGCAGATAACATCCCTTTATGGAGCCGTATAGTTGAGCACGGAGCAGTATATGGGGAACAGCCCCTTGACGTTTCAGCAGACGGTAATTGGATCATAACGCTCGGCGATAGAACGATTCTTTTTTTCCAGGCTACACCAAATACCCATTAGGATAAATTGCCCGATTTTTGGGCTTGAAAAATGTGTATTTAATTGAGTCAAAAGAATCATGAGCCTATTAAGGCAAAATTTATTTTGATAAGTTCATTTGTGAAACCAAATTTATAGCTCGCCCAAAGTAAAGTTGAGTATAGAGGAAGAAAGATGAATGTAAAGATAGCAAGTTTGCTGACTGTGGCAGCAATCATATCGATCATGGCTGGAGTATTGATTTATCTGCAGGCTCCTAAGGAGGAGATTTTAGTAGAGAGGTTTGGAATTTATCTAGAGAACGATGAACTGGTGATATCAGATAATGACATTATATGGTATAATAAAACTTCTCATGAAATCAAACTTACGGGAGAAGGGGTTGAAAAGATTAAAGCATTGAGAGTGCCTGTGCATGGAGAACCCTTTGCGGTAAAATTGGATAACAGAGTCATTTACACGGGATCGTTTTGGACTCCTTTCTCTTCTATACCTTATTCTGGAGTAGTAATACTGAACTTTCCAATTTATAATAACGTTTACGAGATAAGCGCAGGTTATCATGCTTTCGTAAGCATAGATCCAAGAAATGATAATGAAATATTTGGCTACTTTGAGAATGTTGGAAAGTTGATTCAGTAAGCAAACACACTTGAGGCCATAACATTTGCGACATGTGAACGGCTTGGAAAATGTGCAGTTTAATTGGGTCATCGGGAGAACCCATCTGACAAAGCCTTTTCAGCCCTCGTAAAATGCGCGCTCAAATATCTTCAAAGTTCAGCATTTCACATCGGTTCTACTTTAGTTACTTCCAGATACACACTAATTCCGTAGACATTTTTTAACCCCGACCAAGGAAAGTTAAGTGTGTCTGGAACTGTTTTTAGAATCCCAGTAATTCTATACTTCCCACCAGAAATTAATCCAGTCCCTCCGTATGTCCCAAGTAGGCCCGCGACTGATTGCGCAGGAATTTCGTCGCTCATCACACCTGCCGACATAACATATTCCATCCAATACCCCTCAACTGTAATTTCCTTCCCAAGATACAGACTTGCATGCGTTCTAACCTCGGTCGGAGAAAGCGCTCCAGAACCTCCTTGGATCCTACGCCAGATGTCAGGACCATAATAAATTACCCCATATACAATCAGCCCAGCAATCACCATGGCGATGATTATGCGTATTGTCCCCATTCCTCGCTGGTGCACCCGCCTCGCCTCCACAAACACTCGGTGTTTTCGGGCTTTAAACTACATGGGCCTGGAACCCGAAAAAACTGCTTACGAACTTGATCTAAGAAACCCCCAAATATTTGAGACATTCGATTGCCTTTTCAATAAGTTTTTTTGTATCTGCTGGAGCCATTGCTACGTTCGCCCATGGCGTGTGGACTAAATCATTTCTCGCATTCTTAACTTCTATCATTTTAGAGTAAGTAGGTTGGTTTATTAATCCTGAAATGCAGAGAAACATTATAATCTGTTCTAAAGGTAAATTTTCTATCTTTTTTGGGTTGATCATGCCGCGATATTTCTCTTTTAGCTTTTCTACGCCAAAATGTTCAAAATACGTAGCAGATAAAACCACTCCTTTAAACCAATCTTTATCCAAATTTTTAATAGTTTCCTCTAATGTTCTAATGGGGGGAAATACTATTAGCGCGGATGCCATGCTAACTCCAGATAAGCTCTAAGGTGTAAACTTATTTAAATCGTGCGAAAATTGAATAAAAATGAAATAAATTGCCGAAAATGAGTTTTCGTTTACGACATTGGCTAAAGTGTCAACGTTTGCTGTAAACTCTTTTGTGTGTTTACAGCTTTTGATGTGTAAACATCCCGAATGAATTATTCCTGTGCAAATGTGGAAAGATCCCCAGAGTAAACTATAAGTAAAGGGGGTTTTGGGGGGTTAAAATTTAACTTTTTTTATAGTTTCTGCGATCTCCACACCCCGACAAGCTCGCCCAATGCTTCTTTCTGACTTTTCGCTACCTGACCAGCCCTCGTTAGGTGTGCGCAGGATGGAAATTGCTCCTTTTTGCTGACCTAGAAAATGCGCGTTTAAACGGGGGCAGGGGTTTTAACTGAATTGGCAAATTCGAAGCGGAAGAGTTTTAAATTTAATATGTGTGTGAGTCTTCAATAAAACGGTGGGAAAATGAAAAAACTCATAATCTCTAATACTCTCGAAGAGAAGGAACGAAAATTCAAAGGATCCTGGGAAAGCCAAGATATTGATATTTGTTCATGGAGAGAATCAACTGATCTAAGGCTATCTGATTACGGAATAGCAATTTTGGATCTTAACTTTCATCAAAATTCTTTGGCGGAAGGCATGTTTGAAGGCAAACAGATGGATATCTACAAAATGCTTGATGTAGGCGGAGTTATCATCTGTTTAAACCATTCGACTTACTTTACCGACACTGAAGGGGATAAATATGAAACGAATTACCACTGGTTTGCCGAGTTTAATCCCGAACTTGTAGATATCTACGCAAAACCGGGCAAGAATATCAAACTTGTATCCAAAGAAAATGTGTTTAAAGAATATTTCAAAGGGGTAACACAATACCACAAGACATTGACATCATGCATAAGCGGAGAAAAATTTTATTTTTTATTTTTAAAATGGAGGGTCATTAAATCAATGAATTACTTCCAAAACTTTTTCCCTTCGCGCCCTTGGGATGAGATCTGCAGGGAGTTGTCCTATAACCTCTATAATTCTTATGAGGGTGAAGTAATCGCAATTAACGGAATAACGGGTGAACCAATCGCTAGTGCTGTTAACTGCAGAAAAGGAAATTTGATTTTTTTACCTGAAAATACCAAAAGCTCCTCAACTTTTCTAATACCAAACCTGTGTGAAATTGGCGAAAAATACTATGAGAGGAACCGAGAAAAAATATGGTTACCTTCTGAAGTGCCAGATTGGCTTGAAGAATATAAGACGGACCAAGAAAAGGAGATAGAGAAACAGATTAGCAGCTTGAAAGAGCATGCAGATCAGTTAAAGCAGGGAAAGAAGAAATTTGAGGAAATAGATGTTTTGCTACACGGATATGATAAACCGCTCGTAAATGCAGTTCAAAAAGTTTTCGAAGATTGGGGTTGTGAAGTTACGCCAACGCAGCCTGGCGCAACCATAGATCTCAAAGTGAAAGAGCCGATCAAAAATCTCCAATTCGCCCTTGAGATAACAGGAACAATAAATAAAATTAATAAGAAAAGTTACAAAGTTTCCCAAGCGCTTCAGCATCTTACTCAAAGGGAAAAGGACGAGAAAATTGTTATATTGGCAAATACTTATCGCGAGAAAAAAATAGCAGAGCGGCTTGACGAAAACTTTACACAACCAGTTATCGAAATTGCAGAAATCAATAAATTTTGTCTGATGACTACCGCAGATGTTTACTTTTTATGGCAGGATTTGCTTAACGGAAAGAGATCTAAAGAAGAGATTATTCAGAGTATATTCGACACAGTAGGGGCATACAAGTATTAGGGGTTACGATTATCAACGGATTAGTGCAAGTTTTCGACGCTAATTAGGGTTTGTGTGATGTGATGTTGGTATTGGCGGTTTTAATCTAATTGCTTGAAAAATCGAATTAAAGTATGGAATAAATTGCCAAAAATGACGATTAATCTTAAGCCTTTGCGCGCCCTGGATACTTTGGGCAAATAGTGAATTTATAGACTTTCAGACTGATAATTATTGAAAGCGTATATTTCAAATTGGGGTTCAAATGAATTTCCATCGTTTTGAAAGCGGTGAGGCTGGTCACAGAAGAGGATCAGATTTTGAGAACGCAAGTGCAAATCTTTTGGCCCAACTTGGATATACAATTTTAGACCAAAATTTTGATATCCCTTGCCTTGAGAAAGACAAACATAAAACACCGTCTCATGGCATTGATATCTTTGCAAAATTCTCAGGCAAAAGGCTATTGAAGCCCCTACGTTCACCTCTTGGGGCCTGTTTAATAAGTTGTAAATCAGGTTTGGGGAATATCGAAGATCACAATGTCGATGAAATGAAAAATGCATTGGAGTGTTTGAAAAAATCTGGTAGGGATAAGGTAACTGGTGCGATCTTAATCACGCTTGGTAAAGTTAAGCCACCGCAACGAGAGATTTTCCAAAAATCAAGGGACTTGTTTTGGTGGGATATCAACTACATCATATTCAATGCTGTGAAGGCTTCGAATTTTCAAACGCTGGGCTGCGCAGAGTATAAAATTGATAATAAAACCACTGCACTAATTTCGCATCGGCTAAATAACGTTATTCTATTCCATGAGGGGGGAAGGATTAACGATGATTTATTGAACTCCTACCTGACCAAGTGTTTGGGAAAAATGCCTTTTTGGATAAGGATTTTTGGTCCAAGAGAAACTTACGTTGAAATCCATTCCCTAGATGGGTTTACTACAGATATGCTAGGCATGAGGAAAAAAATCGTAAAATTACGTGGTAAATGGCTAGGTTATAAGCGTGCTATAATAAATCCGGATACGTTTATAGATTACACTTTTCCGTGGAATGTTATCCTTAGGTTTAGTCTAATGAGCAGGGAAAAGGTAAAAAGATAAAATAATAATCTTGATCCTCTGGTGTTCAATCCGCTTGTCAAAAAGTTCGTTGATAGCCTTTATCATTTTGTAGCTATCCTTTTGCTTCAAAAACATCCTCTGGCCTTTCTTTTCAACCCCGACTATGTTTCTCTGGCATGAGGCCCGCCGAGCCTGTACATCTGCATAACATGACACACTACACTTCAGCGGCTGCGCGCAAACCCCATTGACCTATCGATGCCGAGGCTTGTTGTTCTATTGTAAATTGTGGTTCTATCACCACCCATGTACCAGCAGCGAGGCCTTTGTCTGTCAAATCTGAATAGTGGTACGACAAATATGGGTGAATGTCATCAAGGTGAACCAAGACCAT
>Ga0209991_10001011_pt1 | contig 12668 bp, 10 predicted proteins | sample ChitaG_FD_183167 | JGI IMG/M metagenome (GOLD analysis project Ga0209991, IMG submission 183167) | Deep subsurface microbial communities from South Pacific Ocean to uncover new lineages of life (NeLLi) - Chile_00310 metaG (SPAdes)... | ecosystem: Environmental > Aquatic > Marine > Oceanic >...
ATCATGGTTACCATGCCCTCCTTAATTGCCTGGGCACGAATCTGACTACTACTAGCCCGGTTGCTGAGCATTGTCCTTATGGCGTCACTCATAGTGAGAATCTCAAAGATTCCGATTCGACCCAGATAACCGGTATAAGCACATGACCTGCAGCCGGTGCCGTATAGGAATTCAGTCCGCTTCTCCCCGATTTCCTTTTCGTAAGCCATCTGCTCCACCACCGGAGCCTCAATAGGATGGCTGCAATCAGGGCAAACGCGACGCACCATCCGCTGAGCCAAAACACCAATAACCGCTGAGGCGATCAAGAAGGGCTCTATGTCCAGGTCAAGCAGACGAGATATCACACCAGAAGCATCGCTAGCATGGACGGAAGACAGCATCAAATGCCCGGTCAAGGCTGCTTGAACCGCTATGTTAGCTGTTTCAGCATCACGTATCTCACCCACCATTATCACATCGGGGTCAAGACGAAGTATAGACCTCAAGCCGGTGGCAAAGGTAATGCCAGCTTGAGGATTAACCTGAATCTGATTAATATCCTTAAACCGATATTCGGCAGGGTCTTCAAGGGTAATGATGTTTCTCCCCAGAGAGTCAAGGGAATTGATTGAGGCATACATGGTAGTAGTCTTACCGGCTCCGGTAGGACCGCTGGTCAAAATCATGCCATAGGGAATCTTGAGCATGGCTTCATACTTGGCCAGGCTGTCAGGTAGCATGCCAAGCTCAGATAGCCCCAGAGCCGCCATTGACTTGTCCAAAAGGCGCAGTTCTGCCATCTCACCATTAACCGTGGGAGAGGTAGCTACGCGAATGTCTATGTCTCGCCCTTTAGCTTTAATCGAGAACTGACCATCTTGGGCACGATGACGGTCGGCAATATTCAAATCAGACAGGATTTTAATTCGGGAAACGAGAGCCAAATGTATATTCAGCGGCAGAGACATCAAATCCTGAAGGGTGCCATCAATACGGTAGCGCACCCTTAATCTGTCCTCTTCAGGCTCAATATGGATATCAGAGGCACGAGCTTTGACCGCTTCCTCAATAATAAGGTTGAGCGCTTGAGCCAGAGGGGCATCAGTATCAGCACTGACAGCCAGCCTCTCCACCCCTGCCTCACTAGTAGGGATAGAAACGCGAGAAAGCTGCTTTTCAATCTCGCCATAGCCTTTATAGTTGAAGTCGATGGCCTCTCGGACTTCCTTGGCACCGGCAGCTAAAGGTTTAATCCTCATCCGGCTCAGGGCGGAAAAAGCCTCTAGAGCAAAGATGTCAGTGGGGTCTGACATAGCTACCTGTAATGTATTACCAGATATCGTCAGGGGGATAGCGCTATACCTTCTCGCTATCACCTCAGGGATTAATTGCAATGCTTCAGGCTGAGGCTCATGCTTCAAGCGTTTGAGCTCAGGCTTAACAGCCGGGGGCGCCAATTTTTCTGCTTTTGCTGGCTTCTCCTCTGGTGGGGCGGGCTTTTCTTTAGTCAGCGTGGGTTGGGAAGCAGGTTCTTGATCTAACTCAAACACTTTTATCCGCTGGTGCTGGGCAAATTGTCTCGCTTCAGGACTAAGCCGCGGCGAGACAACAATGACTTTCTCATCAATGCCCACCTCGTAGGCTTTGGTATCAAATATGGATACCTGCTCCAGACCCACTTCTCCTTCTCCACTGAGGAAATCTATGCCTAGGCTGTGACTAACCTGGTCAGTGTTAGTATAAGCCAATATATCAAAGGTATATTCAATCCCTGACTTGCCTCGAATTCTGGCTTTTTCCTCGACTCTGTAGCCCAGATTGGCCAAAGATTCCATTAATTGGTCCCTGGTCTCAAACCTGAGAGGCTCCTGTGGCTTAACTGGTTGCACAGGTTTCAAGTCCAACAATGTCTCTATCTGCTCCCCACCAATGACCTTTATTCGCTGCTTTTGAGCCAATTGTTTTGCCTCTTGGCTAAGTCCAGGGATGGCGATAAGAACCCGGCTGTGGATGCCGGCATCGTAGGTTTTGTTGGCAAAACTAAAGATAGTGCCCACTTCCGTCTCCCTATCACCACCAGCGGCAATGCAGATAGCAATAGTATAGGTAGTAAAACCATCATCCCTTTGGGCCAGCATGTCAAAGGTATGCTCAATCCCCGACTTGCCCAGGAGTTTGGCTTCCTCGGTTATTTCATAGCCTTGCTTCTGCAGATAGTCTCTAATCTGAGACTTTAGTTCCGGGTCAATTTTCAATTGGCGCACGTCACCCCCCACTCTCAACCACTCAGCTAAAGTGTAGTTACCTGGTTGACAAAAGTCAATAGTGCCACTCCTGTTTCGCTTATCCTCTTTACTCAAGATACCTGTTCCTCATCTTACCTGTTTGGAATTAACTGGGCATAAAACTGGCGTTTAAATCTGATTAAAATCATGATTTTCCTTCTACTGGAATCCAGCCGTTGCGCATGGCTAGGGCAACAGCATGAGCTCTATCATTAGCATTTAGCTTGCGAAGGATAGAGCTAACATGATTTTTTATCGTTTGTTCGCTGATTTCTAGAATGTGGGCGATTTGCTTATTTGAGTTGCCCTCGGCAACGTAGTTTAGAATCTGTGTCTCCCTATAGGTGAGGGGAGCGGTTACCGTTTCCATAATTTTTCCCGCTGATACTATGTCCCGAAATTGCCTTAGTACATGCTCAGCGACCACGGGCCTGGCTATAAGGCTGTCATTGATAGGATATTCACCCTGACAAGCCCGTCTTATAGTATTAACTAGCTCTTCGGTAGTGGTGTTTTTATTGAGGTAAGCTACGGCACCGGTTTTAATAACCTCAAAAAGCTCCTCGTCATTAGAATTGGGACTTAGCATCACCACCTTACTATTTGGGTAGCGTCGGGCAATTTTTCTCCCCAGCTCAAGCCCACTGAGGGCAGGAAAGTTAATGTCCAGCAGGACAACATCGACGGAATTGGCTTCGAATAACTCTAATGACTCATCAGCGGGGTCACACTCTAATACTTTGAACCCAGATTGTTCAGACAGTGCCTGGCGCACGCCAGCCCGGAAAAACGCCTGCTTATCAATTATCACTACTGTAATTTCGTTCACCCGGCCACCTCTCTACCAGATTTTACTTTTCCTAGCTAGATTACCTACTATCATTTTTCTAGAGCCCATACTCAAAACAAAAACTCCCCTTTCACTACTTGCTATTTTGGGGCTGCTCTGAAAGGAAGCTAGAAACATCCTCCTGCCGAAATCTCCGGTCACCCCGGGAGCCGATGCGATATGCCTTTAGCATTCCCTGATTACTCCACCGCCTTACGGTATTAATATGTACATTGAGAAAACGAGCTACATCGCTTGTCGTCAGCATAGGGTCAATATTGCTCTCATTTGCCATGTCTTGTTTCCTCTCCTGAACTACCTTAAACTTACCTCTTACTACTATAAATTATCTTACTTCCCAATACAATCACCCAAATGGGCTATTAAATGGCAGTAATTAGTAATAGGACTTTTGGGCTATTAGAGGTGGGCAGCAAACTAAGTCAGAAATGCCCCCGTGGCAGAGGTGAGCTAAGAAAGGTAACAAAATTAAGCCTAGGCTAAAAGAGAATAATCACTGCCTTTCAGGCCAAAGCAATTTCTAGCTACTGGGAGAACCTTTTTCGTAGCCAGAAGCCAAGGACAACCAGCAGTAGTGCGCCGAGCCCATAAAAGATATACCAAACCCAACCAGGCATCGAAGTCCAGGAAAAGCCAACGTAAAATAACCCCGGAGGTGACCACTCACCCCCATTGAAGGCGCCATCTACTGCCTTTACCCTCCAGTAGTAGGCTTTCTTCTCAGTTGACTCTAGCTTCTCCTCCTTGGTCACAGTATATTCCGAGTGGGGCAAGCCTTCCTTCTCCAGCACTATAGTGGTGAAATCAGCATCCGAGGCGACCTGAAGGGTATAGCTCACACCACTGGGGTCGGTAACCTCTTCCCAATCAAAGTATGCCTCTGCCTCTGCCGTGCCAGTAACTTTGGGCTTTAGCGGCACCGCCACCGGTGGTGCCTGTGATTCCATAGTGAAGGTAGAGGTTACCGTACTGGTACCATCAGTGGCAGTTATAACATGGCTTCCAGCAACACTGGGCGGGAGGGTAAAGCTCACCAGGAAATTGCCATCAGCGTTAGCGGTGGCTGTAGTTCCAGCGATAACCTCGTCATCCTCGCCATAAGTGATGGTAACCGCAGCCTTGGCTATGAACCCAACGCCATGGATAGTAAGCTCCATGCCAACATGACCGGGTGAAGCCGGGCTGGTAGCCGGGCTTAGCCAAATGCCAGCCAAGACAGTCAATTGGGCTTCAGCTCTATTGAAGCTCCTATCGGTGGCTTCCACCTTTCGGATGCCGGAGCTATCATATAAGGGCGCAGCGAAAATACAATTGAAGCTACCACGGCGATTGGTCTCTATGTATGCCGGGATAGTATCAATTCTATCGCCATCAAGGGTGACAATTATGGCATCCTTCCTGCTAAAGCCGGCGCCGCTGACCTCCACCTCTTTACCCGCTTCTTGCTCGGCTGGAACCAGGGTTATTTTTGGTTCCACGGTGAACTCAGCCTCAGGCTTATTGCCTGACACATCAATGACGGTTATGACATGGTCACCAATAGTGCTGTCTGGAATAATAACGATGCAGGTAAATTTACCATCACTATCGGTCTGGTTGTCGCCGCTTATTATGTCAACCTCTTCATCCTCATACTCAACGGTGATTTTCTGATTCGGGCGAAGTTCTTCACCGCTAATCTCAACCTCACTGCCTACCGTGCCCTCCTCCGGGTCCAGCTCAATTTCACCATCGATTACGGTAAAAGTATCAACAGCAATTATTTCCTTCACGCCGATATAAGCAGCATAAACATAATAGATGCCACCATGCACATCCTCATCATCTCTGCCATCGGTAAGTCTATCTGGCACGGTAAAAATATCGCCGCTTATACTTATACGCTCATAGGCAGTGACGTCCTTATCGATGTAATCCCCTTCATCAGCCTCATCACTGGAGAAGTAGATCCTTGTCGACTTTTCGAAACCCCAGCACCTGATTTCAACCCAATCGCCGATTCTACCTTCGTGGGGGTCAACCCTAATAGCCGCCGCCACCACCCAGGTGGCGGCAGAGACCGATAACAGCAGGGCTATAGCAGTGCTTAATGCCAGAAGGCAACAAATTTTGCTATATTTCATCCTACCTTAAATAATAGGGCTTCAATACGACCTCTGTCAATCGTTCGCTTCCGTTGAGCAGGGCTACTTCTTCAATCACGGCTGGTGCTTTAATTGTACACCAGAGCCAAATAACCAATTTACCTGCCCAGTGAATTCTGTTTACAATAATTCATTATTGTGCTAGTATCAGCCATCGTATTGTTGTAAGGACAAGAAGATGCGCATAGAAAAACAAGGATATACCGAGCGATTTGGTTCAATAAAGATAAACGATGTGCAAAAAGTCCTGGAGCTTGATTCCGGGAAGAAAGTCAGCACACCACCTAAGGAAACACTAGCTGTAGACAAAATAGAAGAGGATGTTATCAAGCGCATAGAGGGGAGAATGGCTATTGTTATCCCAGTTAAGGATGAAAAGCTCCAGCTCTTTGAAGGGGTCATCAGCGGCGTACCCCATGAGTGCCTGATAATAGTAGTCTCCAACAGTGAGAAAAAGCAGGGTGACAGATTCGAGATGGAAAGGGATACCCTGGAACAGTTTTGTCATTTTACTCAGCGCGAGGCTTTTATTATCCATCAAAAGAACCCCGTTCTAGCCCAAGCTGCTATTGAAGCTGGATATACCGATCTACTGGATGAAAGTGGCGAGGTAGTAAGGGATGGCAAGAGCGAGGGGATGGTAATCAGTTTACTAATGGCTATGGCAGCACGAAAGGACTATGTCGGTTTTGTTGATGCTGACAATTACTCTCCGGGGGCGGTCTGGGAGTATGTAAAGTGCTATGCCATTGGCTTCAGTATGGCACGGTCGCCTTATGCCATGGTCCGGATTCTATGGCGATACAAACCCAAGCTAACAGGTCAGGTCTACTTCAAAAAATGGGGGCGAGTGTCAGCAACGACCAATAAATGCATGAATTCTCTGATTTCAGCCAATACCGGATTTGAAACCGATATCATAAAGACAGCCAATGCCGGCGAACATGCTATGAGCCTGTTCCTGGCCAGAATTCTGCCCTTCGCTTCAGGCTACGCCGTTGAGCCGCAGGAATTGATATCCCTTTTTGAAGATTTCGGCGGTGTATTACCTCCGGCTGACCAGAAAATAGTCAAGCAGGGGATAGAGATATTCCAGATAGAGAGCCGAAACCCTCACTTCCACGAGGAGAGAGGCGGTGAGCATTTACAAGATATGCTGCTCCAAGGGCTCAGCACCGTCTATCACTCGCCACTTTGTGATGAGGGGACAAAAGAATTGATTATCCGAGAGCTGCTAGCCCAGCGGGCTCTCAAGTTAGGTGAGGAGCCAACCAAGTCCCATATTAATTGCCCTCTCAACAAAATAAACATCAAAAACTTTATCGACTTTATGGCTGAGCGTCTCTACCGATATTCAGCACTAAAGTGATAGCAATGCCAAATTATCCCACAGCACCGAGACTGATAGCCTTTGATATGGATGGCACCTTAATTTCTGATAGGTTTATTTTTAGGTTAGCCCGTAGATTTAGCTTTGAGGCAGAGCTAAAGGAGATGATGGCAAGGAACATCCCGGAATACCAGAAGACAAAGCACGTCGCCTCTCTGCTGAAAGGCATCGCAGTTAACGAAATCATTGATACCCTTGACCAAATTCCACTGTCACCGGGTGTCCAAATGACCGCGCTGGAACTCAAAAGAGAAGGGCACGTCCTCGCCATTATCAGCGACAGTTACACTATGGTTACCCAGCACTTAAAGGAAAGGCTGGGCTTTGACTACACGGTAGCTAATAAGCTTATGGTGAAGGGAGGGAAGGCAACTGGAGGGGTAGAGATGCCATTAAACTGGGCGAGCAATAGAACGGGGTGCCTGAAACACTCGGTATGCAAGCTAAATGCTCTACTCAGTCTTTCAGAGAAGACCAAGATACCACTAGAAAGAACGGTAGCCGTTGGCGACAATACTGCTGATATATGCATGCTCAGGCAAGCTGGACTGGGGATAGCCTTCAATCCCAAAACACCAGCTGTTGCGCAAAGCGCCGATATCGCCATATACCACGATATGTCAGAGCTTTTGACCATCCTAATAGAGAAATTGCCAAAAGCATAGGCCGACCTCCTGGCAATAAGCTGATGCCAAACGGAGACCCTTGCTGAGCTCCTGTACCTAATCATCGGGGATTTATATCTGCCATAGCACTGTGATATACTGTGGTCAAGAAGAAAGGCGATGGAGAATAAGCTGTCTTTCTCTATCCAACAGCAGGTGGAGCAGGGTATTACTATCCTTAAACAGGGGGGGATAGTTGCCTTTCCCACCGATACCGTCTATGGGCTGGGCGCCGGTATCAGCATTGACCATGCCGTGGCGCGAATTTATATGGTAAAGGAGCGACCACACAGTATGGCGTTCCCCCTGCTGCTAGCTGATAAATCTCAGATAGGTGAGGTTGCCCATCCGGTGCCACCGGTTGCCTGGCTCCTGGCCGATAAATTTTTGCCCGGTGCCTTGACAATAGTGCTATTTAAGTCTAAATCTGTTCCCGATATTGTCACCGGCGGTGGTAGAACAATCGCCGTCCGAATTCCGGCCCACCCCGTCCCTATTTCTCTTGCCCATGGTCTGGGGACTCCTATTGTGGGCACCAGCGCCAATCTGAGCGGCAAGCCGAGTCTGCTGACCGCCGACGAAGTCCGCGCTCAATTGGGCAACAAGGTAGACCTGATTATTGACGGCGGCAGATGCCCAGGCGGCAAGGAATCGACTATCGTTGATTTGACCAGGGAGATCCCCCTGGTTTTGCGGGAAGGCGCTATATCAAGGGTGGAACTAAAGCAAATATGCCCCAGCCTTGCCTTTGCTCAGGGAGGATAAGGAATGCGTATTGCCATTGGCTGCGACCATAGAGGGCTAGACCTAAAACAATCTATTATGAAGCAAATCGCTGAAATGGGGCATAGCTATGAGGACCTTGGCGGCTACAGCGCTGACTCAGTAGACTACCCCGATATTGCTAAAAAGGTGGCTGAGGCGGTAGCTACGGGTGATTTTGAACGCGGTATCTTAATCTGCGATACCGGCATTGGTATGAGTATCGCCGCTAATAAGGTTAAGGGAATCAGAGCTGCCCTATGTCACGATGCCTTCAGCGCTCGCCGTGCTCGCCGGCACAATGATGCCAATGTCCTCTGTCTAGGGGCAGGGAGGGGGCAGGAGGGGATAGCCGAAATCGTGCAAACTTATCTTAGTACTGAGTTTGAAGGCGGAAGACACCTGCAAAGGGTAGACAAGATAAAGGCTATGGAGGGCTAAAGGCGGATAGATAATCTTTAAGGAGAAGTTGGTTGACAATAAATAGGAACTATGCTATCTTATCTTGTAATGAACGAGCAGAATGTTATTTTGGTACTTATTGTTATGAAACAAAGCCCGTGAGTGGGGCTTCGTCGCAACATGAGCCGTCCCCACGGGACGGCTCTTTTTATATAATAGGAAATAAGATATGAAAAGCGATGCTGTTAAACGGGGTATAGAGCGTGCTTCTCACCGCGCTTTGTTACACGCCCTGGGCTGGAGCCGGGCTGACATAGATAAGCCCTTTATCGGTGTCATCAATAGCTTTAGCGAGATTGTCCCCGGACATATGCATTTACCCCAAATTGCTCAGGCGGTAAAGGCTGGGGTGTGGAGTGGTGGGGGCGTCCCCTTTGAGGTCAATACTATTGCGGTATGCGATGGTATTGCTATGAACCACTCGGGCATGAAATATAGCCTTCCCAGTCGGGAACTAATAGCTGATTCAGTGGAGATAGTGGCTGAGGCTCATGCCTTCGATGCCCTGGTTTTCATTCCCAATTGTGACAAAATAATCCCCGGGATGCTCATGGCGGCGGTAAGATTGAATCTGCCAGCTATCTTCATCAGCGGTGGTCCAATGCTGGCTGGGCGTCTGGAAAGTAACGGCAAGGTGGAAACGCTCGACCTCAGCTCTATGTTTGAGGCGGTGGGGAAGGTAGCCGCTGGCAAAATGAAACCGGAGGAATTGGAGCAGTTGGAGGAGCTTGCCTGCCCCGGCTGCGGTAGTTGCTCCGGGATGTTCACCGCCAACACCATGAATTGCCTGACTGAAGCCCTGGGAATGGCACTGGTGGGCAATGGCACTATCCCGGCAGTTGATGCCAGGCGGCTCCAGCTAGCCAGAAAAGCGGGGCAACAGGTTATGGAGCTTCTGGCTGATGACATCCGCCCCAGAGATATCGTAACCGAGGATTCTATTCATAATGCCTTCACCGTTGATATGGCACTAGGGGGTAGCACCAATTCAGTTCTGCACCTTATAGCCGTGGCTCATGAGGCTGGGATTGATTTTACACTGGCAATGGTAAACCAAATCAGCCAGCGCACCCCTCACCTATCCAAAATGAGGCCAGCCGGCGATTATCACCTTGAGGATTTAGACCGTGCTGGTGGCGTAGCCGCAGTGATGAAGGAATTAAAGGAGCTATTGAACTTAAAGGCAAAAACAGTATCAGGAAAATCGGTGGCTGAGGTTATCGCCGACAGCCAGAATAGGGATAGAGAGGTTATCCGCCCCATTGCCAATGCTCATTCACCCACCGGAGGCATTGCCATCCTTTTTGGCAATCTAGCGCCAGAGGGAGCAGTGGTAAAAAGGGCAGCTGTAGCCCCAGAGATGATGGCTCACCGGGGAGCGGCCAGGGTCTTTGACTCTGAAGAGGAAGCTACCAGGGCTATTATGAATAAGAAAATAAAGGCGGGGGAGGTGGTAGTCATCCGTTATGAGGGACCTAAAGGGGGGCCGGGGATGAGGGAGATGCTCACCCCTACCTCCCTGCTCAGCGGCATGGGTATGGATAAAGAGGTAGCCCTGGTCACTGATGGGCGTTTCTCTGGAGCCACTCGTGGGGCGGCTATCGGACATGTCTCCCCTGAGGCCGCCAGCCGGGGACCTATCGCCGCCTTAAGCAACGGGGATATAATCAACATTGATATCCCCAATTATAAGCTTGATGTAGAGCTTAGCGATAAACAGATATCTGAGCGCCTGGCGCAATTGGCTGAGTTTGAGCCTAAAGTTAAAACGGGTTATCTCCAGCGCTATGCCGAGAAGGTATGCTCAGCTAGCAGCGGAGCAGTGTTCAGTAGATAAGGGGACTATTATGAAGATGACCGGTGCTCAAATGATATGCGAAAGTCTGGTAAGGGAAGGGGTAGAGGTTATTTTTGGTATCCTGGGCGGAGCTATTCTGCCCTTATATGATACCCTCCCCCAATACCCCCAGCTTCGTCATATTCTGGTGCGCCATGAGCAGGGGGCAGCCCACGCCGCCGACGGCTATGCTAGAGCTACAGGGAAGGTTGGGGTATGCTTCGCTACCTCTGGTCCTGGGGCAACTAATCTGGTAACCGGGATTGCCAACGCCTGTCTTGATTCAGTGCCTATAGTAGCTATAACCGGTCAGGTAGCCAGACCTTTTATCGGCAAGGACGCCTTCCAGGAGGTGGATATTACCGGTATCACCCTGCCTATTACCAAGCATAACTACCTGGTTCTCGATGCCGCTTCAATACCCAAGATAGTTAAAGAGGCCTTTTATCTAGCCAGGAGTGGTCGACCGGGACCGGTGCTTATCGATCTACCGAGGGATGTTCAAATAGAGCAGGCGGAATTTCACTACCCAAGCAAGGTTGATTTGTCCAGATATAAACCAACGCTCCAGGGGCACCCGGTACAGATTAAGAAGGCAGCTGAGCTGATAAATGAGGCTCAGCGACCGGTTATTATTGCCGGTCGGGGGGTTACTATCTCTGGAGCCTATGCTGAACTAAAAGAGCTGGTGGAGAAAGCACAAGTACCAGTGGTTACTACGCTACTGGGCATCAGCTGTTTCCCTGAGTCTCACGTTCTGAGTTATGGGATGATAGGGATGCATGGCATGGCTTATGCCAACCTGGCGGTTGATGCTGCTGACCTTATCATTGCTATCGGGATGAGGTTTGATGATAGAGCCACGGCTAAGGTAAGTGCTTTTGCTCCTCACGCCCATATTATCCATATTGACATCGACCCGGCAGAAATTGGCAAAAACGTGCGCGTGGACATACCCATTGTTGGTGACGTGAAAGCCGTGTTTCAGGAATTAAATAAACTGATTGTTTCCGCCAAACATATTGATTGGATTCGGCAGCTTGATGGTTGGCGAAAGGAGCACCCGTCAACAGTTATCAGGGACAGCGAAGGTCTCCTGCCCCAGTATGTAGTTCGCCAAATTTATGAGGTAACCAAGGGTGAGGCGATTATCGTTACCGGGGTGGGGCAGAACCAGATGTGGGCGGCTCAACACTACTGGTATGATAAGCCCAATAGCTTCATCTCGTCAGGTGGGCTGGGAACTATGGGCTTTGGCTTGCCGGCGGCTATCGGGGCTAAAGTGGGTTGTCCTGAAAGCACTGTTTGGTGTATTGATGGTGATGGTGGTTTTCAGATGACGATTCAGGAGCTAGCCACTATAGTTCAAGAAAAGGTGGCGGTCAAGATAGCCATTCTCCACAACGGCTATCTGGGAATGGTGAGGCAGTGGCAGGAGCTATTCTACGAGAAGCGATATGTAGCCACACCACTGAGTGGTCCGGACTACGTTAAAGTTGCTGAGGCATATGGAATTCCAGCCCTAAGGGTTAAACATAATGAAGAAGTAGTCCCAGCTATTGAGAAAGCAATGGCGGAGCCGGGTCCTTTCCTGATAGACTTTGTAGTGGAACCGGAGGAGAATGTTTACCCCATGGTGCCGCCGGGGGCGGCTTTAGCCGAAGTTCTGGAGGCACCGAGGAAAGAGAAAGAGGCTCTTTCTGATTCCGCCAAGCTTCCAGTGAGTAATATCTAAAGCCAGAAAAGAGGTGATAGCATGACCAAGCACACCATAGTCGCCCTGGTAGAGGATAAGCCCGGGGTGCTCAACCACATGGCAAGTCTTTTCCGCAGGCGTGGCTTCAACATTGAAAGCATTGCTGTGGGACATAGCGAAGTGCCCCATCTATCGCGCATGACCCTTGTCGTCAATGGGGCAACCACCATGGTGGAACAGGTCAGGAAGCAACTGGATAAGCTGGTGGATGTAGTCAAGGTCTCTGATATCACCGGGGACAAGGTGATTGCTCGGGAACTGGCATTGATTAAAGTAAAAGCCACCTCCTCTACCAGAAGCGAGATTATGCAGATTGTAGATATTTTCCGGGCCAATATAGTAGATGTTGCCCCCCATTCGGTAACCATTGAGGTTACCGGCGACGAGGAAAAAATCAATTCCTTGTTCAATCTGCTCCGTAGTTTTGGCATCAAGGAAATAGCCAGGACCGGGCGTATAGCTATGACCCGGGGTGGCTCAAGTCCGTTACTGGTGGAGAAAAAGCCACCTAAGTCTCGGGAGAAAAGATAGAGAA